>SKEX01000043.1_pt1 | contig 165006 bp, 150 predicted proteins | sample 4841451 | NCBI WGS metagenome assembly SKEX01 (sample SAMN11008798, study PRJNA524170) | human gut metagenome | isolation source: fecal sample from pouch patient p38, | place: Israel: Tel-Aviv | reverse complement strand
GTCACCCTTTGACGTGGTGATATGGATGACGGATGGCTGGCCGCTGTATGAATCCCGCCTGAAGGGAAAGCTGCACGTAATCAGCAAGCGATATACGCAGCGAATTGAGCGGCATAACCTGAATCTGAGGCAGCACCTGGCACGGCTGGGACGGAAGTCGCTGTCGTTTTCAAAATCGGTGGAGCTGCATGACAAAGTCATCGGGCATTATCTGAACATAAAACACTATCAATAAGTTGGAGTCATTACCAGCGATTTGTTCGCGGTATTTCAAAACTCGCAGCAGATTATTTGCAGCAGGTATTTGATCTATACCCTGATCTGTCAATCGTATTTCCTCCGGCTAAGTTACAGGAAAATCGCCCAATGTCTGCCAGCACCCTAATTTCTATTGCAGAACAGGTAGAAGATGTTATGGGGGGCGAGCACTGGTCATTGCACGATCTGCGCAGAACGTGCAAAACAAAAATGGCTGAACTTGGAGTAGCACCTCATGTTTCGGAGAAAATTCTCGGGCATAAGCTCACGGGGATGCTGGCTGTTTATGACCAGTATGACTACATCCCCGAGCAGCAGGACGCAGCAGAATTATGGGCTAAGAAAATTCAAGAGTGTTCGGAAATCAATCCTTTATCTTTGCAAAACTGAATAACTTCCTTGTAGCGAAAGAGGGCGCCGCCTTTCGGTGGGTGGATTTCTTCCACTTCCCGAGGGAATGGTGTCCCTGATTGCTCCCACTGTTTACGCTTCCGGTAAAAAGTAGTTCTGGAGATACCACCAAGCATCTCCTGAACACGCTCGCGGTTTATTAGAATCGGCTGAATATTGATTGTCATTTGTATGGTTTCTCCATAAAGAAATAAACCGTTCAGTGGCGGTTATTGTCGGTTGCGGTAGATCTGGCGATCTTGAGAAACTGTCAGGCCTCATCGAGTGTGAGGCTGTATGATTCCATAGTTAGTCCTTGCGTAGTTCTCTGATTCTTCTGTAAGTCTCTGGTGCTTTGTTTCCGTGTATCTTCATTTCAGACTTCAACAGAGCAACGAGAGAATCCCATTCGTTGAGGATGCCTTTGAATGCCGGAACGCGCTTTGCAACCTTGTCGAATGAATCTCTGATTTCTGGAATCTGCTCAACAAGTGCAACGCATCGTCGGAAATCGGCTGCGTCATGTGGAGCGCCGAAGTGATGACCATAGATATTCTTTTTCAGTCCACATGCGATTGAGGCAAGAGTTGCGCTACTGATGCCGACATCGCCAGTCGTTTGCCATTTCAAAATCTTCATAGCCAAATCTGACATTTCTTGTCTCCAATAAAAAACCGCCATCAGGCGGCTTAGTGTTCTTTCAGTTCTTCAATTCGAATATTGGTTACATTGTTTTCATATATGAATAAATAATTTAGCTTTTTTCGTTGCTTCCGCGTTCTTTATTATTTTTACTAAACTCGTTTTTACCGCGCATTCCAAATGCGTCTTTAGAGTTGTTGTATCCGCAATCACTGCACACATAATCTCCAGACCATCCACGCCTTGTTTTTTCTTTTGCAATATTTCCAGAACCGCATTTTGGACAAGACATATCACTACCTCCAAAGCATGAGTGAGATGACAACGTAACATTGATTGGAAATTAACAATATATTGTTGATGTAAAAGATATGTATAAGATTCGCTATCAGAGCGGCGGTTCTGGTAGCGGCATCCAGTGGGTTACATTGCGGCTCTGCGTTTCGAAGAACTCCTCACCATTGCGGACAACATCAAAAACTCACCGTCTCGATATTGCGCATAAAGAACGAATGCGCCATCACATAAAATAATTACGTGCTGACCATCATCTGGCATTCGCTCACTACAGCTTATCCAACCATCCGGAGTTACCGGATAGTTGCCAGACAGCGCATTCTGCAACCGTTCCAGCTTCACGTATTCCTGAACTCTGTTTCCGTCGCACGTCTGAAGCCATTGAGCAGCCTTTTGCGCATCAGTGTGAAAGGCACAAGTGCGACCGTCATCAAATTGCATTTTGTAGAGGTCAGCAACCTGTTCAAACTCCGTTTGTGGCAAGTTGTAAGTTTGGCTTACAGGTTTGGCACCATGAAGCATGGCGGCACGACAGGCGTTCCAGCCTCTCACCTCTGCAATAGCTGCAACCGCATCAACCGCATACATGCTAAGAGGGTTCGGCATTGGTTTTTCTTCCGGTACTACTGGCGATTGCTGTTTAACTTCTAAATCAGCAATTCTGTCAACTACGGCATCTACTGCATCTGAAAAACTGAAACAGTTACTCCATTCCGGCCTGTTCCCGGTTGCTGCAAAATACATATCAGCTAAAGCATACTCAGCATGGTCACGCTCGTTGATGAGTTGCTCTTCGCTTTTCTCCAGTTCAGCAATACGCTTACTCCCATCCGAGATAACGCCCTCGTAATACTCACGCTGCTCGTTGAGTTTTGATTCAAGTTCACCGAACTTACGGACAAGATATTCAGCGTTTGTTTCGTTAACCTTTAAATCTCGTGGGATGCATTTACCTTTCAGAAATCCATCCATCTCAATTAGTGACATTTGTTTCATTTCTTCCCACTCCGCCACATCGCATTCAGATATTTGTTTTGATTTACTGATGGAAAAGAATTTCTCTTAAGCAATTCCTCTCTCGATGGCATTGGCTTTACGCGTTGGCGAATAATCATTTCTGCCGGAAGAATGCCGGGATTGTATGCAAGTCCTCTCATGGTAAATTCCTCAGTCATTACTGATAGCGCCATAGCGTGAGCGGTAATTACGCAGGCGCGGGTCGATATATTCAGGGAAGTGGGTATATGTGGCTTTGCGGAATGGTCGGATTGATGTCTGGTAAATTCGCTCTCGTTCTTCTTTCTCTGCAAGCCATATACAGTGGCGAAATTCCTTTTCCTCTTTCGTTTCCTGCGGTAGCGACATTATCCGATCGTAGTTTTTTCTGAATTTATCCAGCACCTCCGATACGGAATTGCCGGAACAGCGGCGCGGGTCATCCGCACCATACAGAGGCGCTGGCATGGTTTTCTCCTGTTGATTATTTAGCTAACTTTTTCCAGATCGCTGAAACGTATTTGGCTTGGTGAATGGCATCATCAAGCGCGTTGTGGCGAGTTCCTTTGAATGGCATATCTCGCTTAGGGTCGAATCCTATTACCTTCCCAAGTTCGACGATTGTTCTTACGTCGCGGTCATTCCACCACTGCCACGGAACTGGCTGCCCTGTCAGCGAATAACTGTTGCGGAGAATAACGCAGTCAAATGATGCTCCATTCCCCCAAACCTGAACGAATTTGTGGTTGGCGTTCTTTATGATGAATTCAGATAACCATGAAAGAGCCGTTGAAAGCTCTTGAGTGTTGCTGGTTAGCGATTTTCTGGCTTCTTCACTCTGTTCCATCCACCATAAAATCGTTGAAGCGTCAGGACGCGCCCGATATCGCATTGATGACTCAAGCGAGATATTTACCGAGAACTCTTCTCCTGTTTCTCCGGTATATGAATTTACGCCATACAGCAAACAGCGTGAGTTCATCGACGCCGGGCATGACTATCCAGAGCGATGTTTTATGGCTGGTAACCAGCTTGGTAAGTCATTTACTGGTGCTGCTGAAGTCGCGTTTCACCTTACCGGGCGTTACGCGAACAAGCAACTGGTGATGATGGGGCTGAAGAAACCAGAAACACCTGAAGAGATGGAGATGGTACAGCAGGCTCAACAGCAGCCGCAGCAGCCATCAGCAGAGCAAATTCAGGCGCAGGGTATCCTTCTGCAAGGTCAGGCTGAATTGCTCAAGGCAGAGAACCAACAGGCGCAGATTCAGGTTGAAGCCGCCAAGGTTGAAGCCCAAAACCAACTCAACGCCGCGAAGATTGCAGAAATCTTCAACAATATGGACCTCGACAAGCAGGCAGAACTGCGTGAGTACCTCAAGCTAGTAGGTCAATTCCAGCAACAGCGCAGCAAAGATGCTCGTGCTAACGCTGAGCTGCTTCTTAAAGATGCAGACCAGACTCATTCACAACGCATGGATTTCGCGAATCTTATGCGTCAAGTTCAAATCCCCTCCGGCGGAGTAGCCGAGACACCTCAATAAGAGAGAGTTAATCATGGACCAAACCACCGACATTCAGGCTTCTGAAGAATTAACCCTGCCCGGCAATCATGCAGCGGCATCTGCTGATGGCTTAGTTGTCGATAATGCCAACGACAACGCAGGTCAGGAAGAAGGCTTCGAGATTGTCCTGAAAGACGATGAGAAACCAAAACAAGACCCGGCAACTAATGCTGAATTTGCCCGTCGCCGCATCGAACGCAAACGCCAGCGTGAGCTTGAGCAGCAGATGGAAGCGGTTAAGCGTGGAGAGTTGCCGGAGCACCTGCGGGTGAACCCTGAGTTACCAAAACAACCAGACCCTAACGATTATCTTTCCGAAGATGCACTGGCTAAGTACGACTATGACCAGAGCCGCGCACTGGCTGCCTTCCAGCAGGCAAACAGTGAATGGCAGATCAAGGCTATGGACGCACGAAGCCAGGCTGTCGCCGAGCAGGGTCGCAAAACTCAGGAGTTCACCCAGCAATCAGCGCAATACGTCGAGGCAGCCCGTAAGCACTACGACGCAGCGGAAAAGCTCAATATCCCTGACTATCAGGAGAAAGAGGATGCATTCATGCAACTGGTGCCGCCAGCAGTCGGTGCCGACATCATGCGCCTCTTCCCGGAGAAATCCGCTGCTCTCATGTATCACCTTGGTGCTAATCCTGAAAAAACACGCCAGTTGCTGGCGATGGACGGGCAATCCGCGCTGATTGAACTCACTCGACTGTCAGAACGTTTAACTCTCAAGCCTCGAGCCAAGCCTGTTTCAGAAGCCCCGTTACCTGATGAACCAATTCAGGGACACGCTGTTGCTGCAAATATCTCTGCGATTGAAAAGCAGATGGAAGCGGCAGCAAACAAAAGGGATGTAGAGACGTACCGCAAGCTCAAGGCGCAACTGAATAAAGGAATTCGATAATGGCATTAAATGAAGGTCAACTGGTCACGTATGCTCTGGATGAAATCATCGAAACCGTCCAGAATCTGACGCCAATGGCGTCCAAAGTGACAAAATACACCCCTCCGGCAGAATCCATGCGGCGTTCAAGCAACACCGTGTGGATGCCTGTTGAGCAGGAAGCGCCAACCCAGACTGGCTGGGATTTAACTGGCAACGCAACTGGGATTCTGGAACTCTCCGTGAAATGCAACATGGGCGATCCGGATAACGATTTCTTCGAGCTTCGTGCAGATGACCTGCGTGATGAGCGTTCTTACCGTCGCCGCATCCAGGCATCCGCTAAAAAACTGGCGAATAACATTGAGTCAGCAATTGCCAAACAGGCAACTGAAATGGGCTCACTTGTTGTTCACGATACCCGCGCAATTGGTCCATCTACTGGCCTGTCTGGCTGGGATTTTGTGTCTGATGCAGAGCGCCTGATGTTCTCCCGCGAACTCAACCGCGACATGGGCATCAGTTACTTCCTGAACCCTGACGATTACCGCAAAGCAGGCCGCAACCTGGTAGATGGTGACATCTTCGGTCGCGTTCCTGAAGAAGCGTATCGCAACGGTACTATTCAGCGTCAGATTGCTGGCTTTGATGAAATTCTTCGCTCACCGAAACTTCCGGCAGTTACCAAGTCAACCGCTACTGGTGTAACTGTTTCTGGTGCGCAGAAGTTTAAGCCGCAGGCATACACCCTTGATACCGATGGTAACAAAGAGAACGTCGACAACCGTGTTGCAACGGTGACCGTATCCTCCACCACCGGATTTAAGCGCGGCGACAAAATCAGTTTCACTGGTGTGAAATTCCTGTCTCAGATGGCGAAGAACGTGCTAACTGATGATGCGACTTTCTCAATCACCCGTGTGATCGATGGTACTCACATCGAAATCACGCCGAAACCGATTGCACTGGATGACGCGTCACTGACAAAAGAAGAGAAGGCTTACGCTAACGTAAACACCTCTCTTGCTGATACCACTCCGGTAAACGTTCTGAACACCAGCCTATGAAAGAGCGATAAATAACGCTGCGAATGCCATCAGACCGCTGTTTGCTACTGAGGCAACACAGCAGTAACGTATGGGAAATTGGATTCAATCGCTAACATTTTCTTTTTACTTTTCCAACAAAAGCTTTGGTTGAATCCATATTTCTATAACCGGAAATGGTTTTTGACATTAAAACTGTTCCAGTAGGATGTATTACCCATGAGTCGATAACGCGTTGAGTTTCGCCATTCGCGCCGATTCCTATGATGGAGTTTTTAGACAATGCTTTGTAAGCCATGCCGCCCGCATCTGTCCCAGAATATGTGATGCTGGCATCTTCACCGTTTGTCTTAATGATGAATGTTCCACTAAAACCATCTTCTTCCGGATGGAAATTATTTCGTTCTGAATAGCTTATTCCGCGCATATCTCCAACGACCCAGCACTCTGCTGTAGCCCCAAAAGATATGAATAAGAACATAGCAGTAAGAAATTGCTTCACGCCAACCTCCTTAGTTTTGAGCAGGATACCATGAAAAAAGTAAACATCTTTTGCCTACTTCACATTTGAATGGTTTGTCATTAGGATGTTTCCGGTTTTTTAAATATGGAAATTGATATGAAGAGGATTATTGGCGTCGTTGCTGGCGCTATATTGTTATCTGGGTGCGCAACTATTGTTGGTGACGAAACGCAGCTTGTGCAAGTGAACAGCAATCCTTCCGGTGCGAGCTTTAAGGTAAAAGACGAATCAGGCGTGATTGTTGCGCAAGGTAAGACCCCACAAGGAGTAACTCTTGCCAAGTCAGATGGTAGTTATTTTGGCAAAAAGAGCTACCAGATCACTATGGAAAAGGATGGGTACGAACCAGTTACCCTGCCAATCAAAGCCAATGCTAATGGCTGGTATATTGGTGGAAACCTTGTGTTTGGTGGGTTAATTGGTTGGCTTGCTGTAGATCCTTTTAATGGTGGGATGTATACCTTGAAGCCAAAAGAGGCAAACGCATCTCTTATACCATCAACAAAGCAAGACTAATAAATAGGACCCACCTTCAGGTGGGTTTTTTGTACAAATCCTTCAGCGTATCAAACACCATCTTCCTAACAAGTTCGGACTGCTCATCAGCGATGCGTTCTGCATCGTCTCGATAGTCTGAAATTTTGGATGGCTTTGATACAGCATCAGTCACTATCTGAACTAATTCTGAATTAAGAGAGCGGCCATTGGATTTGGCTCGCTGTTTTAGTTTTTCCTTTAATTCGTAAAGTAGCCGCAGATTAAATTGCGGGTCATCTCTTCCCATTCTTGATGCCTCGCTTTTGTGAGTGGAGCGGCATCTTATTATCTGCTGGTTGCATCCTCAATAAGACCACTGTGGTCTCTTTATTTGATTAATAATGCATCACTGCGGCCACGCTGCAGCGATTCCTTGTATCTGGAGCAAATTAAATGACAGATATTATAAATAGGAATTGTTATTTAATAATATTTGAAAATGAAAATCATGGACGATAGGAATAAAAGTAGTACTTGTTATTTTTAAGTGACGCATTAAACGCATAAAGCATATGTCTGTTGATCAAGATTCTTGCTTGTTGTAAAATAATTGTTTTGTTCATGTTGCATAGTTTTAAAGTGAATAGAAGATTATTTTTCAAAACAATTGCATCTTTGTCTGCAGTCATTCCGTTTTCTTCAATATCTAAATTTTCAAACAGGATGACTAATATGCCTGATATAACTCCAAATGTTGTAATTGGGATGCCTTCTCAACTCTTCACTATGGCTCGTTCTTTTAAAGCCGTAGCTAATGGAAAAATTTATATCGGTAAAATTGACACTGACCCTGTAAATCCTGAAAACCAGATTCAGGTTTATGTAGAGAATGAAGATGGTTCTCACGTTCCTGTTTCGCAACCAATCGTTATCAATGCTGCTGGATATCCTGTATATAACGGACAGATTGCCAAATTCGTTACTGTGAAAGGACACTCTATGGCTGTGTACGATGCTTATGGTACGCAGCAGTTCTATTTTCCGAATGTGCTGAAGTATGACCCGGATCAGTTACGGCAGCAATTAGAAGATCCTGATGGTGCTAAAAAATACCCTGAATTACAGATTGCACGATGGCGGGATGATAAAGACGTTCGCGGGTGGGGGGCGGATGACTCTGGGAATAGAGATTCAACACAGGCTTTTCTTGACGCCGCATCTAGCGCAGGAAATAGTGGTTTGGTTCATGTGCCTTCTGGTGAGTTTATAGTTGATGCATCGAAAATAGATATTTCACGCTTCTCCGGTGATGGTGTTCTAATCAGTAATGGTGTTCGCATTTCTGTTAATCCGCCGATGCAAAGTTTCTCCATTGGACAAAGAAAACTTGCGACCCTGAATTTTGGTGATGATATCAATGCGCCAACTATATATGCGAATGCACAAAATGCATTGCAGGGAATAGCTTGTGTAAGGCATGAAGGTATTGAGAAGGTTTTTATCACTCAACAGGTTGGAGGTTCTAACTGGGGAACGGACACCCTCACAAGGATCAGTGAGTGGCACTATACAAGCGATGGTTCAACTCTTTATGTTGTGACATTTACAGAGCCATTGCCTCTTGGTCACGGTTCAGATCTTTCTGCCACAATAGAGAACGGTGAACTATATCTGTTTACAACAACAATTGCTGAGACTGGTTCCTCTCTAGGAGGGAAGGGGTATTCAAAGACAAAATGGAAAGGGGCATCAACATCTGCTGAAGATATAACTCATTACCGAGTATTTGGTGAGCCGGGTGATAATAATCTGATTAACCTTGCGCAGCGGGCAAGTATTTGTGTATCTAATGATGGGCGATATGTCATATTAATTGCGACATCAAACGCTGGGACTGGCCGCTTTTTATACGTATATGATCGCAAAGAAGTGGAATCTTCTTCTAACCCAATGAAAGTTAGACCGATTAATGGTCCTGTTCCACTTGTCCGTGGTAAAGGTCAGTATGGTGCAACACTTCAGGGTATTACATCAGATAGCAGATATATTTACACAATTTGGGGTGGCGTTCCTGCAAGATGCGTAAGGACAGTACAGATTTATGATATGGGTGGTACGCTAATACGTTCATTTCCTGTATCACTTGCCGCATCACTTTATACAGAGACTCAGTTAAATGGTTCTGACTCTAAAATCGGAGTTCCGGTTAGCTTTGAGCCTGAAGGGCTGGCAATAAGAGGTGATGAACTTGTCTGTGGTGCTATGGATGTATGGAAAAGCGCAGGGGATGTTGTAAGCCATCGTGGTAAAAATTGGGTAAGTATTGTTACTGGTGATAACAAGGGAAATCTTCCGACAAACAGGTCTTATTGGTTAAAAACATCGCTTGCAGCGACAAGTGGTGAATGGGATTCAGGCGCAACATATAAATCAGGTGATTATACTCGCAGAAATAAGCATCTGTTTGGAATAGCAAACCTGTCTGATATTCTTGGCAACCATCCAGTGCATGGTGCAGAATCCGATCCGTATACCGGAACCGCGCATCAATATTATGCTGGAACTGATATCGCCTTTAACCGTGAGCACGGTTCATTTACTATTGCGATATTTGACGAAGCCATTGGAGAGTATACCAAATCCCTCGAGTTGAATTATGGAAATAACCTTAACCTGTTTGATACAGATTACGGACATGACAATAATTCATGGGTAAGTACGAAAGCAGTATTCGACTCAAACTTTCGAGGTATGCAGTTCCGTTCTAAAGATGGGAATACTGCGGGTGGTGCTTATATTGATATCCATGCTGCTGATTGTCCATCTGCGGCTGGTGAGTTGATACTTGCCTCTACAGATGGAGGTGTCGTCAGACTTAAGCAGGGGAATGTAACAGTATTTTCTGCGACTAAAGATACTACATCGACATGGGCGACGACGACATTAAGGCCAACAACTGATAACCAGGTATCACTTGGAAGGTCCGTTAACCGCTTTTCTCAGGTCTACGCAGGGACTGCAACTATAAATACATCTGATGCAACAGAGAAAACGGAAGTCAGAACTCTTTCCGATAAAGAGCAGGCGGTTGGGTTAGCTCTTGTTGATGAAATTGGTTTTTATCAATGGCTTGATAGTGTAAAAAATAAGGGAGCTGATGCCAGACTTCATGCCGGACTTACGGTGCAACGGGCAATGGAAATATTCAGAGAGAATGGACTTGATCCATTTAAATACGGAGCGATCTGCTATGACAGATGGGATGCATATACAGATACAGATCCAGCTGTTTATGATGATGAAGGTAACCTTGTTCGTGAGGCTATAACTATTACGCATGAAGCAGGAGAACGCTATGCATTCAGAAATGATGAATTACAGTATCTAATGATTGCTGCATTAGGTATACGTCAGAAAAATATTATAAAGAGGATTGAAGAACTGGAAAATAAGCTTGCAAATTAACTATTTTACTGACACCTTAAGTCTCAATATTACCAATTGAAGTCTATGTTTTTTGGGTGTTTTAGTAATTTGTTATAGATAAATGTCACTCCTTAAAGATATCGCATTCTAGGAGTGACATGTGATTTACTTGTCGTTCAATATATGGTGTGTTTTTATTGTTTTTCTTTTGTTAGGTTCCAATATTCACTTGTGGTTTTTATGGAGTCCTTATTAGGCTTTACATAAGGTTTATGTATGGAGAGATGAGGTCTTTCCCAGGCAATGTCTTTTTTTATTACTCTTGCTGGAACTCCTGCTGCAATAGAGTTATTTGGGACGTGTCCTTTAACAACAGCTGCATAGCCAATAACACTACCACTTTCGATTTCTGCACCACCAAGTATTGCCGCTCGGCGGCCAACCCAGACATGACTTCCAATATAAATAGATTTTGGCATATTTATACGTTCACCTGTTACTACACTAAAAATAGGGTGGGAGTCATCAGTTTTAACTTCATTTCCACTTGAAAACATGCAGTCATCGCCAATAATTATGCTTGAGTTTTCTACAGCAGAAATCATACCTTTACCAGTGCAAGTGAAATCAGAGCCTATTTTTATGGAGGAATTCTCACCCACTCTTATATGGGCTTGTATACCTTTGTTTGCGATATGGCATGGGCCAATTTCAAAATACCCATTGTTGCAGTCAAAATATATCTCAAAATATTTTAATGATGCATCTTTATGAATGATAAGTTTATTATTAGATCCTCTAAACTGAATTAGTTTGACGTCACAACTACCTTCGTACTGGATCTCATTACCCATTTCATCAGAATACTTCTCTGCTTTTGTTAAAACAACTTTTCTAATTTTCATATTATCAATAAGTAAAAAATGCAAATGAAAATTTCAAATTTACATTATCTGGCGAGGTAATGCAACACGGATGATTGGGGGGGCAGTATAATCACAATATCAACTAAAACATACCAGATGGGGGGGCATGCCTCATCGAAGTAAGGCAATTTTGGACACTGTCAAATAGAATGGTGCAATCACTACTTTTTTGGTGTTACCATGATTTTAATGGATGAAAAACTTGCTGTGTCAGTTTTTCATCTGTGTACCAGATTGTGTACCAATTTAGCGATTGTTGGCTAGATGGTATCGTAATCAACTGTAAATAAACAAGTTTTCTCTTTGTATGTGATCTTTCGTGTGGGTCACCACTGCAAATAAGGATATAAAATGCCTGTTATAACTCTTCCTGATGGCAGCCAACGCCATTACGATCACGCTGTAAGCCCCATGGATGTTGCGCTGGACATTGGTCCAGGTCTGGCGAAAGCCTGTATCGCAGGGCGCGTTAATGGCGAACTGGTTGATGCTTGCGATCTGATTGAAAACGACGCACAACTGTCGATCATTACCGCCAAAGACGAAGAAGGTCTGGAGATCATTCGTCACTCCTGTGCGCACCTGTTAGGGCACGCGATTAAACAACTTTGGCCGCATACCAAAATGGCAATCGGCCCGGTTATTGACAACGGTTTTTATTACGACGTTGATCTTGACCGCACGTTAACCCAGGAAGATGTCGAAGCACTCGAGAAGCGGATGCATGAGCTTGCTGAGAAAAACTACGACGTCATTAAGAAGAAAGTCAGCTGGCACGAAGCGCGTGAAACTTTCGCCAACCGTGGGGAGAGCTACAAAGTCTCCATTCTTGACGAAAACATCGCCCATGATGACAAGCCAGGTCTGTACTTCCATGAAGAATATGTCGATATGTGCCGCGGTCCGCACGTACCGAACATGCGTTTCTGCCATCATTTCAAACTAATGAAAACGGCAGGGGCTTACTGGCGTGGCGACAGCAACAACAAAATGTTGCAACGTATTTACGGTACGGCGTGGGCAGACAAAAAAGCACTTAACGCTTACCTGCAGCGCCTGGAAGAAGCCGCGAAACGCGACCACCGTAAAATCGGTAAACAGCTCGACCTGTACCATATGCAGGAAGAAGCGCCGGGTATGGTATTCTGGCACAACGACGGCTGGACCATCTTCCGTGAACTGGAAGTGTTTGTTCGTTCTAAACTGAAAGAGTACCAGTATCAGGAAGTTAAAGGTCCGTTCATGATGGACCGTGTCCTGTGGGAAAAAACCGGTCACTGGGACAACTACAAAGATGCAATGTTCACCACATCTTCTGAGAACCGTGAATACTGCATTAAGCCGATGAACTGCCCGGGTCACGTACAAATTTTCAACCAGGGGCTGAAGTCTTATCGCGATCTGCCGCTGCGTATGGCCGAGTTTGGTAGCTGCCACCGTAACGAGCCGTCAGGTTCGCTGCATGGCCTGATGCGCGTGCGTGGATTTACCCAGGATGACGCGCATATCTTCTGTACTGAAGAACAAATTCGCGATGAAGTTAACGGATGTATCCGTTTAGTCTATGATATGTACAGCACTTTTGGCTTCGAGAAGATCGTCGTCAAACTCTCCACTCGTCCTGAAAAACGTATTGGCAGCGACGAAATGTGGGATCGTGCTGAGGCGGACCTGGCGGTTGCGCTGGAAGAAAACAACATCCCGTTTGAATATCAACTGGGTGAAGGCGCTTTCTACGGTCCGAAAATTGAATTTACCCTGTATGACTGCCTCGATCGTGCATGGCAGTGCGGTACAGTACAGCTGGACTTCTCTTTGCCGTCTCGTCTGAGCGCTTCTTATGTAGGCGAAGACAATGAACGTAAAGTACCGGTAATGATTCACCGCGCAATTCTGGGGTCGATGGAACGTTTCATCGGTATCCTGACCGAAGAGTTCGCTGGTTTCTTCCCGACCTGGCTTGCGCCGGTTCAGGTTGTTATCATGAATATTACCGATTCACAGTCTGAATACGTTAACGAATTGACGCAAAAACTATCAAATGCGGGCATTCGTGTTAAAGCAGACTTGAGAAATGAGAAGATTGGCTTTAAAATCCGCGAGCACACTTTGCGTCGCGTCCCATATATGCTGGTCTGTGGTGATAAAGAGGTGGAATCAGGCAAAGTTGCCGTTCGCACCCGCCGTGGTAAAGACCTGGGAAGCATGGACGTAAATGAAGTGATCGAGAAGCTGCAACAAGAGATTCGCAGCCGCAGTCTTAAACAATTGGAGGAATAAGGTATTAAAGGCGGAAAACGAGTTCAAACGGCGCGCCCTAACCGTATCAATGGCGAAATTCGCGCCCAGGAAGTTCGCTTAACAGGTCTGGAAGGCGAGCAGCTTGGTATTGTGAGTCTGAGAGAAGCTCTGGAGAAAGCAGAAGAAGCCGGAGTAGACTTAGTCGAGATCAGCCCTAACGCCGAGCCGCCGGTTTGTCGTATAATGGATTACGGCAAATTCCTCTATGAAAAGAGCAAGTCTTCTAAGGAACAGAAGAAAAAGCAAAAAGTTATCCAGGTTAAGGAAATTAAATTCCGTCCTGGTACAGATGAAGGCGACTATCAGGTAAAACTCCGCAGCCTGATTCGCTTTCTCGAAGAGGGTGATAAAGCCAAAATCACGCTGCGTTTCCGCGGTCGTGAGATGGCGCACCAGCAAATCGGTATGGAAGTGCTTAATCGCGTGAAAGACGATTTGCAAGAACTGGCAGTGGTCGAATCCTTCCCAACGAAGATCGAAGGCCGCCAGATGATCATGGTGCTCGCTCCTAAGAAGAAACAGTAAGGCCTTCAAGTAGCACTGTCTGTGGAGCCTTCGGGCTTCACAGGCTTTGTTCGCCTTTGTTTCGTTTATTAACAATGCGAAGTGGAAGTTATTAAAATGCCAAAAATTAAGACCGTACGCGGTGCTGCTAAGCGCTTCAAAAAAACCGGTAAAGGTGGTTTTAAGCACAAGCACGCTAACCTGCGTCACATTCTGACCAAAAAAGCGACCAAACGTAAACGTCACCTGCGTCCGAAAGCCATGGTTTCCAAAGGCGATCTGGGCCTGGTAATCGCGTGCCTGCCGTACGCATAAGCCGTTAACGTTTTTAACTTTTTAATTAGAATATAGATACAGGAGAGCACATATGGCTCGCGTAAAACGTGGTGTTATTGCACGTGCACGTCACAAGAAAATTTTGAAACAAGCTAAAGGCTACTACGGTGCGCGTTCTCGCGTATACCGCGTTGCCTTCCAGGCTGTTATCAAAGCTGGTCAGTATGCTTACCGTGACCGTCGTCAACGTAAGCGTCAGTTCCGTCAACTGTGGATTGCGCGTATCAACGCAGCAGCACGTCAGAACGGTATTTCTTACAGCAAATTCATCAATGGCCTGAAAAAAGCCTCTGTTGAAATCGACCGTAAGATCCTGGCTGATATCGCAGTATTCGACAAAGTAGCGTTCACCGCTCTGGTTGAAAAAGCGAAAGCAGCTCTGGCATAAGCCAGTTGAAAGAGGGAGCTAGTCTCCCTCTTTTCGTTTCAACGCCATCAAAACATTGACTTTTATCGCCGTAGCCTTTTCAATAAAGGTCTTTTGAAGAGTACCAAAAGGTAACGCAAGCAATGAATGCTGCTATTTTCCGCTTCTTTTTTTACTTTAGCACCTGAATCCAGGAGGCTAGCGCGTGAGAAGAGAAACGGAAAACAGCGCCTGAAAGCCTCCCAGTGGAGGCTTTTTTTGTATGCGCGTTTTGAAAAATAAAAAGCCTGTCTCATCAGGTGTAATTGTCGCAGCCAGACTGGACACGGCCAGCGCGGAGAAACCGGAGCGTATTTAAGTACGTGAGAATTTCGAGCACAGCCCGGGACCAAAATGGCAAGTAAAATAGCCTGATGGGATAGGCTCTAAGTCCAACGAACCAGTGTCACCACTGACACAATGAGGAAAACCATGTCACATCTCGCAGAACTGGTTGCCAGTGCGAAGGCGGCCATTAGCCAGGCGTCAGATGTTGCCGCGTTAGATAATGTGCGCGTCGAATATTTGGGTAAAAAAGGGCACTTAACCCTTCAGATGACGACCCTGCGTGAGCTGCCGCCAGAAGAGCGTCCGGCAGCTGGTGCGGTTATCAACGAAGCGAAAGAGCAGGTTCAGCAGGCGCTGAATGCGCGTAAAGCGGAACTGGAAAGCGCTGCACTGAATGCGCGTCTGGCGGCGGAAACGATTGATGTCTCTCTGCCAGGTCGTCGCATTGAAAACGGCGGTCTGCATCCGGTTACCCGTACCATCGACCGTATCGAAAGTTTCTTCGGTGAGCTTGGCTTTACCGTGGCAACCGGGCCGGAAATCGAAGACGATTATCATAACTTCGATGCTCTGAACATTCCTGGTCACCACCCGGCGCGCGCTGACCACGACACTTTCTGGTTTGACACTACCCGCCTGCTGCGTACCCAGACCTCTGGCGTACAGATCCGCACCATGAAAGCCCAGCAGCCACCGATTCGTATCATCGCGCCTGGCCGTGTTTATCGTAACGACTACGACCAGACTCACACGCCGATGTTCCATCAGATGGAAGGTCTGATTGTTGATACCAACATCAGCTTTACCAACCTGAAAGGCACGCTGCACGACTTCCTGCGTAACTTCTTTGAGGAAGATTTGCAGATTCGCTTCCGTCCTTCCTACTTCCCGTTTACCGAACCTTCTGCAGAAGTGGACGTCATGGGTAAAAACGGTAAATGGCTGGAAGTGCTGGGCTGCGGGATGGTGCATCCGAACGTGCTGCGTAACGTTGGCATCGACCCGGAAGTTTACTCTGGTTTCGCCTTCGGGATGGGGATGGAGCGTCTGACTATGTTGCGTTACGGCGTCACCGACCTGCGTTCATTCTTCGAAAACGATCTGCGTTTCCTCAAACAGTTTAAATAAGGCAGGAATAGATTATGAAATTCAGTGAACTGTGGTTACGCGAATGGGTGAACCCGGCGATTGATAGCGATGCGCTGGCAAATCAAATCACTATGGCGGGCCTGGAAGTTGACGGTGTAGAACCGGTTGCCGGCAGCTTCCACGGCGTGGTCGTTGGTGAAGTGGTTGAGTGTGCGCAGCATCCGAACGCTGACAAACTGCGTGTGACAAAAGTGAATGTCGGCGGCGATCGCCTGCTGGACATCGTCTGCGGTGCGCCAAACTGCCGTCAGGGCCTGCGTGTAGCGGTAGCGACCATTGGTGCTGTTCTGCCGGGTGATTTCAAAATTAAAGCGGCGAAACTGCGTGGCGAACCGTCTGAAGGGATGCTGTGCTCCTTCTCTGAACTGGGCATTTCTGACGATCACAGCGGCATTATCGAACTGCCTGCGGATGCGCCGATTGGCACCGATATCCGTGAATACCTGAAACTTGATGACAACACCATCGAAATCAGCGTGACGCCAAACCGTGCCGACTGCTTAGGCATCATTGGTGTTGCGCGTGACGTTGCCGTGCTGAACCAGCTGCCGCTGGTTCAACCGGAAATCGTTCCGGTTGGTGCGACCATCGACGACACGCTGCCGATTACAGTCGAAGCGCCGGAAGCCTGCCCGCGTTATCTTGGCCGTGTGGTAAAAGGCATTAACGTTAAAGCGCCAACTCCGCTGTGGATGAAAGAAAAACTGCGTCGTTGCGGGATCCGTTCTATCGATGCAGTTGTTGACGTCACCAACTATGTGCTGCTCGAACTGGGCCAGCCGATGCACGCTTTCGATAAAGATCGCATTGAAGGCGGCATTGTGGTGCGGATGGCGAAAGAGGGCGAAACGCTGGTGCTGCTCGACGGTACTGAAGCGAAGCTGAATGCTGACACTCTGGTCATCGCCGACCACAACAAGGCGCTGGCGATGGGCGGCATCTTCGGTGGCGAACATTCTGGCGTGAATGACGAAACACAAAACGTGCTGCTGGAATGCGCGTTCTTTAGCCCGCTGTCTATCACCGGTCGTGCTCGTCGTCATGGCCTGCATACCGATGCGTCTCACCGTTATGAGCGTGGCGTTGATCCGGCACTGCAGCACAAAGCGATGGAACGTGCGACCCGTCTGCTGATCGACATCTGCGGTGGTGAGGCTGGCCCGGTAATTGATATCACCAACGAAGCAACGCTGCCGAAGCGTGCAACCATCACTCTACGTCGTAGCAAACTGGATCGCCTGATCGGCCATCATATTGCGGATGAGCAGGTAACTGACATTCTGCGTCGTCTCGGCTGCGAAGTGACCGAAGGCAAAGACGAATGGCAGGCAGTTGCGCCGAGCTGGCGTTTCGATATGGAGATTGAAGAAGATCTGGTTGAAGAAGTCGCGCGTGTTTACGGCTACAACAACATCCCGGATGAGCCGGTACAGGCAAGCCTGATTATGGGTACTCACCGTGAAGCTGACCTGTCGCTCAAGCGCGTGAAAACGCTGCTCAACGACAAAGGCTATCAGGAAGTGATCACCTACAGCTTCGTTGATCCGAAAGTGCAGCAGATGATCCATCCAGGCGTTGAAGCCTTACTGCTGCCAAGCCCGATCTCTGTTGAAATGTCAGCAATGCGTCTTTCTCTGTGGACTGGCCTGCTGGCAACCGTGGTGTACAACCAGAACCGTCAGCAGAACCGTGTGCGCATTTTCGAAAGCGGTCTGCGTTTCGTACCAGATACTCAGGCACCGTTGGGCATTCGTCAGGATCTGATGTTAGCCGGTGTGATTTGCGGTAACCGTTACGAAGAGCACTGGAACCTGGCAAAAGAGACCGTTGATTTCTATGATTTGAAAGGCGATCTTGAATCCGTTCTCGACCTGACCGGTAAACTGAATGAGGTTGAGTTCCGTGCAGAAGCGAATCCGGCACTGCATCCGGGGCAATCCGCAGCGATTTATCTGAAAGGTGAACGTATTGGTTTTGTTGGGGTTGTTCATCCTGAACTGGAACGTAAACTGGATCTTAACGGTCGCACTCTGGTGTTCGAACTGGAGTGGAACAAGCTCGCAGACCGCGTGGTGCCTCAGGCGCGCGAGATTTCTCGCTTCCCGGCGAACCGTCGTGACATCGCGGTGGTGGTCGCAGAAAACGTTCCCGCAGCGGATATTTTATCCGAATGTAAGAAAGTTGGCGTAAATCAGGTAGTTGGCGTAAACTTATTTGACGTGTACCGCGGTAAGGGTGTTGCGGAGGGGTATAAGAGCCTCGCCATAAGCCTGATCCTGCAAGATACCAGCCGTACACTCGAAGAAGAGGAGATTGCCGCTACCGTCGCCAAATGTGTAGAGGCATTAAAAGAGCGATTCCAGGCATCATTGAGGGATTGAACCTATGGCGCTTACAAAAGCTGAAATGTCAGAATATCTGTTTGATAAGCTTGGGCTTAGCAAGCGGGATGCCAAAGAACTGGTTGAACTGTTTTTCGAAGAGATCCGTCGCGCTCTGGAAAACGGCGAACAGGTGAAACTCTCTGGTTTTGGTAACTTCGATCTGCGTGATAAGAATCAACGCCCGGGACGTAACCCGAAAACGGGCGAGGATATTCCCATTACAGCACGGCGCGTGGTGACCTTCAGACCCGGGCAGAAGTTAAAAAGCCGGGTCGAAAACGCTTCGCCCAAAGACGAGTAATCTGATCTAACTAAAAAGGCCGCTCTGCGGCCTTTTTTCTTTTCACTGTCGAAGAGTCACCGTAAAATCAACGCCATGACACTTCAGCAGAACGGATACCATGCTGACACTTGCCCGCCAACAACAGCGACAAAATATTCGCTGGTTATTATGCCTGTCAGTTTTGATGCTGCTGGCGCTTCTCTTAAGCCTTTGCGCCGGTGAACAATGGATCTCGCCAGGTGACTGGTTTACTCCTCGTGGCGAACTGTTCGTCTGGCAAATTCGCCTGCCACGTACGCTGGCTGTATTGCTGGTTGGTGCGGCGCTGGCTATATCCGGCGCTGTAATGCAGGCGTTGTTTGAAAATCCTCTGGCAGAACCTGGACTACTTGGCGTCTCTAACGGCGCAGGCGTGGGGCTTATCGCCGCGGTATTGCTTGGGCAAGGGCAACTCCCCAACTGGGCGCTAGGGCTGTGTGCGATTGCTGGCGCGCTTATCATCACTTTAATACTCTTACGTTTCGCCCGTCGTCATCTTTCGACCAGTCGGTTATTGCTGGCTGGCGTTGCATTAGGGATTATCTGTAGCGCACTAATGACGTGGGCTATCTACTTTTCCACCTCAGTTGATTTGCGTCAGCTGATGTACTGGATGATGGGCGGTTTTGGCGGCGTAGACTGGCGGCAAAGCTGGCTGATGCTGGCATTGATCCCCGTGTTGTTGTGGATCTGTTGTCAGTCCAGGCCGATGAATATGTTAGCACTTGGCGAGATCTCGGCGCGGCAACTGGGTTTACCCCTGTGGTTCTGGCGCAATGTGCTGGTGGCAGCGACCGGCTGGATGGTTGGCGTCAGTGTGGCGCTGGCGGGTGCTATCGGCTTTATTGGTCTGGTGATCCCCCATATTCTCCGGTTGTGTGGTTTAACCGATCATCGCGTATTACTTCCCGGCTGCGCGCTGGCAGGGGCGAGCGCATTGCTGCTGGCCGATATTGTAGCGCGCCTGGCATTAGCTGCCGCAGAGCTGCCTATTGGCGTGGTCACCGCAACGTTAGGTGCGCCGGTGTTTATCTGGTTATTGTTAAAAGCAGGACGTTAGCCGCAAAAAGACGGTCTATGATTAAAAGCTAAGATTTTTACTGACCACACCCAGGAGAAACGATGCAAGATTCCATTCTGACGACCGTAGTGAAAGATATCGACGGTGAAGTGACCACGCTGGAGAAGTTCGCCGGTAATGTGCTGTTGATTGTCAATGTCGCCTCAAAGTGTGGCTTAACGCCGCAATATGAGCAGTTGGAGAATATTCAGAAAGCCTGGGTCGATCGAGGTTTTATGGTGCTGGGATTCCCGTGCAACCAGTTTCTGGAACAAGAACCGGGCAGCGATGAAGAGATTAAAACTTACTGTACCACCACATGGGGGGTGACGTTCCCGATGTTCAGTAAGATTGAAGTTAATGGCGAAGGACGCCATCCGCTGTATCAAAAATTGATTGCCGCAGCGCCGACCGCAGTCGCGCCGGAAGAGAGCGGATTCTATGCCCGTATGGTCAGCAAAGGCCGTGCACCGCTGTACCCGGATGATATTTTATGGAATTTTGAAAAATTCCTGGTTGGCAGGGACGGAAAAGTCATCCAGCGTTTTTCCCCGGATATGACGCCGGAAGATCCCATTGTGATGGAAAGCATTAAACTGGCGTTGGCAAAATAATGTCTATTGTGATGCAGTTACAAGATGTTGCGGAATCTACCCGCCTGGGGCCGCTTTCTGGCGAGGTTCGGGCTGGGGAGATCCTGCACCTGGTGGGGCCGAATGGCGCGGGTAAGAGTACCTTACTGGCGCGAATGGCCGGAATGACCAGCGGTAAGGGAAGCATTCAGTTCGCGGGGCAACCACTGGAAGCATGGTCCGCAACAAAACTCGCGCTGCATCGCGCCTATCTTTCACAACAGCAGACGCCGCCGTTTGCAATGCCGGTCTGGCACTACCTGACACTGCATCAGTACGATAAAACGCGTACCGAACTACTGAATGATGTCGCAGGGGCGCTGGCTCTTGATGACAAACTCGGACGTAGCACCAATCAACTTTCCGGCGGTGAATGGCAACGCGTACGTCTTGCTGCGGTGGTGTTGCAAATCACACCACAAGCCAATCCCGCAGGCCAATTGCTGCTTCTTGATGAGCCGATGAACAGTCTTGATGTTGCGCAACAAAGTGCGTTAGACAAAATTCTGAGCGCGCTGTGTCAGCAAGGACTGGCGATTGTGATGAGCAGTCACGATCTCAACCACACATTGCGTCATGCGCATCGGGCGTGGTTGCTAAAAGGTGGAAAAATGCTGGCCAGTGGACGCAGGGAAGAGGTGCTCACGCCGCCAAATCTGGCGCAGGCCTATGGGATGAATTTTCGCCGTCTGGATATCGAAGGTCACAGAATGCTGATTTCGACCATCTGATTTCATTAGTATCTTGAAAATCGGGTAATTACGACGCTAAATTAATGCAAGAATAAAAAACAGAGGAACCGTACGGAATGCGTTTCTGCCTTATTTTGATCACAGCACTGCTTCTGGCCGGGTGTAGCCACCATAAAGCACCGCCGCCAAATGCCAGACTTTCTGATTCGATTACCGTTATTGCCGGTTTGAACGACCAGCTACAAAGCTGGCATGGCACGCCGTATCGTTATGGTGGCATGACGCGGCGCGGTGTGGACTGTTCGGGATTTGTGGTTGTGACGATGCGCGATCGTTTCGATTTGCAGCTGCCCCGTGAAACCAAACAACAAGCCTCTATTGGCACGCAAATTGATAAAGACGAGTTGCTGCCAGGTGACCTGGTCTTTTTCAAAACGGGGTCCGGACAAAATGGTTTGCATGTAGGTATTTACGATACCAACAACCAATTTATCCACGCCTCTACCAGCAAGGGAGTGATGCGTTCCTCACTTGATAATGTCTATTGGCAGAAAAATTTCTGGCAGGCGAGACGAATCTAGTATGTCGAAAAATGGACGGCGATGATACATCGCCGTCCATTTACTCCTGAATACAGTAGTATTTTGCAGACAAAAATTCCGTAAATGGATTATTCGTTTATAATCAGGATAATCTAAAAAAAGGACCCCTGAAAAAGTGGTTAACATGGAACAAATGAAAGTTACTCCTTCTGTAATTGTTATGTCTTATGGCCTCATCCCTTTTAGCCGGATACTGAAAAACATCCTTCGAGAGGGACGGTTACCATGAAGATTTTTTTGGAGAATCTTTATCATTCTGATTGCTATTTCCTGCCGATAAGAGACAACCAGCAAGTCCTTGTCGGCGTTGAGTTAATTACCCATTTCTCCAGTGAAGATGGCACGGTGCGTATCCCGACGAGTCGGGTTATAGCGCAACTTACCGAGGAGCAACATTGGCAATTATTTTCAGAGCAGTTGGAATTACTAAAATCATGCCAACATTTTTTTATTCAACATAAACTCTTTGCCTGGCTTAATTTAACGCCACAAGTGGCTACATTATTATTAGAGAGGGATAATTACGCAGGCGAACTATTAAAATATCCGTTTATTGAACTGTTGATTAATGAGAATTACCCGCATCTCAATGAAGGAAAAGATAATCGCGGTCTTTTATCCTTATCGCAAGTGTATCCCCTTGTGTTAGGTAATTTGGGAGCAGGCAATAGCACAATGAAAGCGGTTTTTGATGGTCTTTTCACCCGCGTCATGCTGGATAAAAGTTTTATTCAGCAACAAATCACGCACCGCTCCTTCGAACCGTTTATTCGTGCGATCCAGGCGCAAATTTCCCCTTGTTGCAATTGCATCATTGCGGGAGGCATTGATACGGCAGAAATATTGGCACAGATTACCCCCTTCGATTTCCATGCTCTCCAGGGATGCCTGTGGCCTGCCGTTCCTGTAAATCAGATAACGACGTTGGTTCAGCGATAACCCTCCTGTTTGCTGGTGTTTAAGACGAGAGTAACCGTCTACACTATCAAACAGGAGGATCTATGACCCTGTCTTTTATTACCCGTTGGCGCGATGAATTGCCAGCAACCTATACAACACTTTCCCCTACGCCTTTAAATAATGCCCGGCTGATTTGGCATAATGCCGAACTGGCTAACACGCTGGGTATTCCATCGTCACTGTTTAAAAATGGCGCAGGTGTCTGGGGTGGCGAAACCCTACTGCCTGGTATGTCACCACTGGCGCAGGTTTACAGTGGTCATCAGTTCGGCGTCTGGGCGGGCCAACTGGGTGATGGGCGCGGCATTTTACTCGGCGAACAACGGCTTGCTGATGGCACTACAATGGACTGGCATCTGAAAGGTGCTGGCCTGACGCCTTATTCGCGAATGGGTGATGGACGGGCGGTTTTACGTTCGACGATACGAGAAAGTCTCGCCAGTGAGGCGATGCATTATCTGGGCATTCCGACGACCCGCGCTTTAAGTATCGTCACCAGCGATTCGCCAGTGTATCGGGAAACGGTGGAGCCAGGCGCGATGCTGATGCGTGTGGCACCAAGTCATCTGCGCTTTGGTCATTTCGAACATTTTTACTATCGCCGCGAGCCGGAAAAGGTTCGTCAGTTAGCTGACTTTGCCATTCGTCATTACTGGTCACATCTTGCAGATGATGAGGACAAATACCGTCTCTGGTTTACCGATGTTGTCGCACGTACCGCATCGTTAATTGCCCAATGGCAGACGGTCGGCTTTGCTCATGGGGTGATGAATACCGACAACATGTCGCTGCTGGGGCTGACGCTTGATTACGGGCCGTTTGGTTTTCTTGATGATTACGAACCCGGTTTTATTTGTAATCACTCGGATCACCAAGGGCGTTACAGCTTTGACAATCAACCTGCCGTCGCATTGTGGAATTTACAGCGTCTGGCGCAGACATTGTCACCATTTGTTGCCGTAGATGCCCTGAATGAGGCCCTGGACAGCTATCAGCAGGTTTTGTTGACGCATTATGGACAACGGATGCGGCAGAAACTGGGCTTCATGACGGAGCAAAAAGAGGATAACGCGCTACTGAATGAATTATTCAGTCTGATGGCGCGAGAGCGCAGCGATTATACCCGCACATTCCGCATGCTGAGTCTGACCGAGCAGCACAGCGCGGCGTCACCGCTACGTGATGAGTTTATTGATCGTGCGGCATTTGATGACTGGTTTGCCCGTTATCGGGGGCGTTTGCAACAAGACGAGGTTAGCGATAGTGAGCGTCAGCAACTGATGCAAAGCGTTAACCCCGCTCTGGTATTGCGCAACTGGTTGGCGCAACGGGCGATTGAAGCGGCAGAAAAGGGTGATATGACGGAATTGCACCGCCTGCATGAGGCGTTGCGAAATCCTTTCAGCGACAGAGATGATGACTATGTCAGTCGTCCACCTGACTGGGGTAAACGGCTGGAAGTCAGCTGCTCGAGTTAAAGGCTACTTGGTCAACAGCAGCTTGCCAGCCTGAGTTTTACGGAGCAGATATTCTTGCCCGTCATGATCGATAATCAGTTTGCCATCCGGACCTAACAGTGTCTGGCTGGAAATTCGCCGAATAGGCTGCGGGGAAGCGGTCTTGTGATTGGCATCCGTTTCAGGCGTGAGTTTTCTGCTATCCGTATAACGCATAAAAATTAATAATAATTGATATAACAATGATTCTTATTATCGATTTTATGGCTGACCAGAGCAAGCAGTAATTTGTTGAGAAGACAACAAGTTGCGCAGAAATGCCCATTCCGTCAGGAATGGGCACGCATTCAGAAGCGGGTATCTACCGCAGAGGCGAGTTTTTCGACCAGGCGTTCGGTATCCTCCCAGCCCAGACACGGGTCGGTAATGGATTGACCGTAAGTGAGCGGCTGACTGCCGACGATTTTTTGCGTTCCTTCGCGCAGGAAACTTTCCGCCATAATTCCAGCAATCGCCGTAGAGCCATTGCGGATTTGCTGACAAATATCCTCACAAACTTCTAACTGGCGACGGTGCTGCTTCTGGCAGTTACCGTGGCTGAAATCCACCACCAGATGTTCAGGTAAATCAAACTCGTGCAGCGTATCGCAGGCTGCGGCGATATCATCGGCATGATAATTCGGTTTTTTGCCGCCACGCATAATAATGTGGCCATACGGGTTGCCGCTGGTCTGATAGATGGTCATCTGACCATTTTTGTCTGGCGAGAGGAACATATGGCTGGCGCGGGCTGCGCGGATAGCATCCACAGCAATCCGCGTATTGCCATCGGTACCATTTTTAAAACCTACCGGACAGGAGAGTGCCGAAGCCATTTCGCGGTGGATCTGACTTTCGGTAGTACGTGCGCCAATCGCGCCCCAACTGATTAAATCAGCAATAAACTGACCGGTCACCATATCGAGGAACTCAGTCGCGGTTGGGACGCCCAGCTCATTTACCTGTAAAAGTAATTTGCGCGCCAGCTCCAGACCGTGATTTACCCGATAGCTGCCGTTTAAATCTGGATCGGAGATTAGTCCTTTCCAGCCGACAACAGTTCGTGGTTTTTCAAAATAGGTGCGCATTACGATTTCCAGCCGTGACTGGTACTGGTTGCGCAGCGACTGCAGACGGGTGGCGTACTCCATTGCAGCGGTGAGATCGTGGATCGAGCAGGGGCCAATAATGACCAACAGTCGCTTATCTTCACCATTGAGTATTTTTTCAATTCTGCGGCGGGAGTCGGTGACATGGGTGGCGACGCCAGGCGTTACGGGATACCGTAGCGCGAGTTCGGCGGGCGTTACCAGGCTCTCAATACGCGCAGTACGGAGTTCGTCAGTTCTGTTCATTACAAGTCTCAGAAATTTGTTGCTTCTACGGCAGGACTGCCGGGAAGTGATGCGCATCACGATAAACCAATCGCTGCTGATTTCAAGTGCGAGGTGTGTCACACCTCGCCGGGTGGTTAGCATGATAACAAAAAAATAAGCTAATGCACTAGTTCTCTAGTACATTCGGCGACTAAGGCCCATGATATCGAGGATCTTGGTGGCAATCTCTTCTACCGAATAATTGGTACTGTTAATCCACGGGATCTGATTTTTACGGTACAAGGCTTCCACTTCCGCGACTTCCATCCTGCACTGACGAAGCGAGGCATAGCGACTGTTCTCCCGACGTTCCTCGCGAATCGCCGCCAGACGTTCCGGGTCGATAGTCAGGCCGAACAATTTATGCTGAAGCGGTTTGAGCGACGCGGGTAGCACCAGATTATCCATATCGTCGGCAATAAAGGGGTAGTTTGCCGCGCGGATACCAAATTGCATTGCCAGATACAGACTGGTCGGGGTTTTACCACAGCGAGAAACACCGAGCAGGATCACCTGAGCCTGATCCAGATTGCGCAACGAAATGCCGTCATCGTGGGCGAGGGTGTAATCAATCGCCGCAATGCGCGCATCATATTTATTGAGATTATTAGGGTTAAGGCCATGGGTACGATGAGCAATCGGCGTTGGATCCAGTTTCATCTCTTGTTGTAGCGGGGCAACCAGCGCCTGAACGATATCCTGGCAAAAGCCTTCACTTTGCAAGATGATGGCGCGAATCTCCGGCAACACGATGGAGTAGAAGACCAGCGGGCGCACGCCTGTCTGGTGATAAATTGCGTCAATCTGATCCTTCACTGCCCGTGCACGGCTCTCATTTTCGACAAACGGCAGCGTGATGCTGCTGATAGTGACGGGAAATTGTGACATTACTGCGTGTCCTAATACCTCCGCAGTTATTGCCGTACCATCAGAAATATAAAAAACGTGGCGATCAACAGCATTATCCATTTTGTTCTTCCCGTGATGCAGACATAATTCTATGAAAGCATAAATTAAAAACGCACAGAAGCGTAGAACGTTATGTCTGGTTTATAAAATGAACCTTCAATTTTATTTTTTATGAAAACAGTATTTCATTTTTATGGTTTCGTTTATACCGATGGTTTATGTGGAAATTGTCGAAGAGAGCAGATTTGCGCAACGCTGGGATCAGTCTTAAAAAATAAAAAAATATATTTGCTTGAACGATTCACCGTTTTTTTCATCCGGTTAAATATGCAAAGATAAATGCGCAGAAATGTGTTTCTCAAACCGTTCATTTATCACAAAAGGATTGTTCGATGTCCAACAATGGCTCGTCACCGCTGGTGCTTTGGTATAACCAACTCGGCATGAATGATGTAGACAGGGTTGGGGGCAAAAATGCCTCCCTGGGTGAAATGATTACTAACCTTTCCGGAATGGGTGTTTCCGTTCCGAATGGTTTCGCCACAACCGCCGACGCGTTTAACCAGTTTCTGGACCAAAGCGGCGTAAACCAGCGCATTTATGAACTGCTGGATAAAACGGATATTGACGATGTTACTCAGCTTGCGAAAGCGGGCGCGCAAATCCGCCAGTGGATTATCGACACTCCCTTCCAGCCTGAGCTGGAAAACGCCATCAGCGAAGCCTATGCACAGCTTTCTGCCGATGACGAAAACGCCTCTTTTGCGGTGCGCTCCTCCGCCACCGCAGAAGATATGCCGGACGCTTCTTTTGCCGGTCAGCAGGAAACCTTCCTCAACGTTCAGGGTTTTGACGCCGTTCTCGTGGCAGTGAAACATGTATTTGCTTCTCTGTTTAACGATCGCGCCATCTCTTATCGTGTGCACCAGGGTTACGATCACCGTGGTGTGGCGCTCTCCGCCGGTGTTCAACGGATGGTGCGCTCTGACCTCGCATCATCTGGCGTGATGTTCTCCATTGATACCGAATCCGGCTTTGACCAGGTGGTGTTTATCACTTCCGCATGGGGCCTTGGTGAGATGGTCGTGCAGGGTGCGGTTAACCCGGATGAGTTTTACGTGCATAAACCGACACTGGCGGCGAATCGCCCGGCTATCGTGCGCCGCACCATGGGGTCGAAAAAAATCCGCATGGTTTACGCGCCGACCCAGGAGCACGGCAAGCAGGTTAAAATCGAAGACGTACCGCAGGAACAGCGTGACATCTTCTCGCTGACCAACGAAGAAGTGCAGGAACTGGCAAAACAGGCCGTACAAATTGAGAAACACTACGGTCGCCCGATGGATATTGAGTGGGCGAAAGATGGCCACACCGGTAAACTGTTCATTGTGCAGGCGCGTCCGGAAACCGTGCGCTCACGCGGTCAGGTCATGGAGCGTTATACGCTGCATTCACAGGGTAAGATTATCGCCGAAGGCCGTGCTATCGGTCATCGCATCGGTGCGGGTCCGGTGAAAGTCATCCATGATATCAGCGAAATGAACCGCATCGAACCTGGTGACGTGCTGGTCACTGACATGACCGACCCGGACTGGGAACCGATCATGAAGAAAGCATCTGCCATCGTCACCAACCGTGGCGGTCGTACCTGTCACGCGGCGATCATCGCTCGTGAACTGGGCATTCCGGCGGTAGTGGGCTGTGGTGATGCAACAGAACGGATGAAAGACGGTGAGAACGTCACTGTTTCTTGTGCCGAAGGTGATACCGGTTACGTCTATGCGGAGTTGCTGGAATTTAGCGTGAAAAGCTCCAGCGTAGAAACGATGCCGGATCTGCCGTTGAAAGTGATGATGAACGTCGGTAACCCGGACCGAGCTTTCGACTTCGCCTGTCTGCCGAACGAAGGCGTGGGACTTGCGCGTCTGGAATTTATCATCAACCGTATGATTGGCGTCCACCCACGCGCACTGCTTGAGTTTGACGATCAGGAACCGCAGTTGCAAAACGAAATCCGCGAGATGATGAAAGGTTTTGATTCTCCGCGTGAATTTTACGTTGGTCGTCTGACTGAAGGGATCGCGACGCTGGGTGCCGCGTTTTATCCGAAGCGCGTCATTGTCCGTCTCTCTGATTTTAAATCGAACGAATATGCCAACCTGGTCGGTGGTGAGCGTTACGAGCCAGATGAAGAGAACCCGATGCTCGGCTTCCGTGGCGCGGGACGCTATATTTCCGACAGCTTCCGCGACTGTTTCGCGCTGGAGTGCGAAGCAGTGAAACGTGTGCGCAACGACATGGGGCTGACCAACGTTGAGATCATGATCCCGTTCGTGCGAACCGTAGATCAGGCGAAAGCGGTGGTTGAGGAACTGGCGCGTCAGGGGCTGAAACGTGGTGAGAACGGGCTGAAAATCATCATGATGTGTGAAATCCCGTCCAACGCCTTGCTGGCCGAGCAGTTCCTCGAATATTTCGACGGCTTCTCAATTGGCTCAAACGACATGACGCAGCTGGCGCTCGGTCTGGATCGTGACTCCGGCGTGGTGTCTGAACTGTTCGATGAGCGCAACGATGCGGTGAAAGCACTGCTGTCGATGGCGATTCGTGCCGCGAAGAAACAGGGCAAATATGTCGGGATTTGCGGTCAGGGTCCGTCCGACCACGAAGACTTTGCCGCATGGTTGATGGAAGAGGGGATCGATAGCCTGTCTCTGAACCCGGACACCGTGGTGCAAACCTGGTTAAGCCTGGCTGAACTGAAGAAATAAAATAAATACCCGGCGGCGTTTTGTCGCCGGGTTTATGTGATCCCCGAAGATGAAACTTATTCAATCTCTTCACAGGCATCCTGAGTTAACCGCCGCATAATATCTTTTCTTAACAAAAACTTTTGTATTTTACCTGAGGCAGTGCGCGGTAGTTTTTCGATTACCACGATATGTTCAGGATATTTATATTTTGCGACCCGTTTACGGCTAAAAAAAGCCACCACCTCTTCCAGCGATAATGAATGATGCGGCGCTTTCAGCACGACATAAGCGCATGATCGTTCACCTAAACGTTCATCGGGCATTGCAACCACACAGGCATCGTGAATTTTAGGATGCTGCAATAAAATATCTTCCACTTCACGGCTGCTAATATTTTCGCCGCCGCGGACAATAATATCTTTTTTGCGTCCGGTAATTTTTATATAGCCAGCCTCATCCATGCGGCAGAGATCGCCGCTGTAATACCAGCCTTCTTCGTCCAGCGCACGGGCGGTTAATTCAGGTTCATCAAAATACCCCATAAACACATTGGGGCCACGCGAGGCTTCTTCACCTTCGCAACCTGGCGGTAAGGTCTTGCGTGCGTCATTGACCACTTTAATCTCTACACCTGCGGCAGCGTAACCATCGGTGTGCATAAAGCGCGACAAAGGATCATCGAGATTCACCACCGCATGCGGCGAACTTTCTGTGGAACCATAAACACTTAATAATTTAATGCCGAGCTGCTGACATTCACGCGCCACTTTTTTGGGGATTGTGGTACCGCCGCAAAGAAAGAAGCGCAGCGCTGAAAGGTCTGCGGGTTGTTTCTCTAGTAAATTCAAAAGATCATAGACAAACGGCGTTGCGCCTAGCATACAGGTGCAACGCTGCTGCTCAAGCAGCGCGAGACACGCATCAGGAGTGAAAATATCTAACAACACGCTGCGAGCACCAATTAAAAATGGTGCTGTTACGCCATGCAGAAATCCCGTTGCGTGACCAAGTGGCGCAGGCATCATAAATACATCCAGCCAGGTCAGATTCAGCCGCGCGCAATAAGCCCGCTCACTGGCGAGAATATTGTTATGCGTTAGCATCACGCCCTTTGGCAGACCCTCGGTTCCGGAGGTAAACAGCACCGCAGCTAATTCATCGCCGTGGGTCGTTATCGCCGTGGTCAGTGGGATATTGTCGGCGATAATCTGACTTAATGAGAGGGAAGAGGTGGCGGGAGCCAGTTTGTCCACGCCGACAATTTGTTGTAGTTGTGGAAGCTGATTTTGCAGCGGCAGGATTAAATCTACCGGACGCGTTTGTTTAAACAACGTCGGTGCAAAGAACATTTTTGCCTGACACTTATTGAGCACCCACACCAGTTCTGCTTCCCGCCAGGAAGGCAACAGCGGCACGGAAACCGCACCGATTTTCAGGCAGGCAAGATAGATAACGGTAAATTCACACCAGCCAGGCAGTTGAAATGCGATGCGATCGCCTGATTCAATACCCTTCGCTAACATCCAGTTTGCCAGACAGCTCGCGGCGTGATCGAGCGCGCTATAGGTGTACGTTGCACCATGATTGTCGACCACGGCAATTTTGTCTGGCATCGCACGAGCGGTCTGCTGCCAGTAATCGGCCAGTGAAGCATCGCCCCATAACCCTTGCTGACGATACGCCGCACGACGTTGTTCGTTGAACGTTAATGTCACTTTCATTTTGGACTCTCGAAACAGAACATCAGGCCCGAGATGCGGGCCTGTGGGATGCATGATTAGCCGTAGCGAAAATCAATACCGAAGGTGCCTGCGGGATATTGCCACTGTTCGAGAATAGTGTTGCCGCACAGCACCCGACAGGTGCCGCACTCCAGACAACCGGCGGAATCGAAATGAATGTTGCCGGCGTCATCCTGCTTATAAAGTCCGGCAGGGCAAGCTTTCATTAAATTACGGAATTCATTGATATCGGGATTTGCCGCCAAAATGATATGCGGGTGGCCCTCATCAACATGGAATTTATTGACGCCTAATTTGATGTCGACGTTAACCGTAGCGTTCTGGCTCATAGCGCGGTTGCTCCCTTAATGCCATCTTTCAGCAAGTTGATCAGCCCAATTTTCTTCGCGTGTCCCATGATCATTTTGCGTACCGGCTGGTTTGGTTTGCCGTCAATGGTGAACATATCGTTCATGATGTCGGCGACCATGCGCGGATACTGACTAAACAGGCGCGGATTTTCCATCAGCGCCGGGATCTTGCGAAAATGCTGCATATCGCGCATAACACAACTTTGTTCCAGCTCACGTTTGTATTGCGCAAGACTGCTGGCGGAGAAATCTGCGCGTTCTTTGGCGGCGATCACCGTTGTGGCGGCAGCCTGAGCCGATGCAATGGCTAAATCCATGCCGCGGACCGTAAAACCCAAATTCAGGCAGAAGCCTGCGGCGTCACCAACGATCATCACGCCCTCGTTAACCAGTTGCGGCACCATTGCCAGACCGCCTTCCGGCACCATATGCGCGGAATATTCAAGCAGTTTGCCGCCGCTAATCAGCGGGCGAATGGCGGGGTGTTGTTTAAAATCTTCCAGCATTTGCGGCACGCTTTTTTGCGCATGGGCGATATCACCCAATCCACAAACCAGCCCCAAGGATATGGAATCCTTATTGGTATAGAGGAATCCGCCACCCATCAGGCCGTCAGAAGGGGAACCGGCAAACAGCCAGGCGGCACCTTCCTCGCCCGTAATATTAAAGCGATCGTTGATCTGTTCTGGTGTGAGGCCAATAACCTCTTTAACACCAACAGCGTAATGATGCGGATCGGAAGCGGGAACCATTCCCAGCGAGCGGCCAAGCATCGAGTTAACGCCATCAGCCAGAATCACCACATTCGCTTCGAGAATATCATCCCCAGCCTGGACGCCAGTGACCTTGTTTCCTTCACGAACCAGCGCATCGACGCGAACGCCCGGGATAAACTGTGCGCCCGCCTGCTCGGCTTGTTCCATCAACCACGGGTCCAGACGATTACGCAATACGGTATAAGATGCGTGTTGCGGAACATCTGGTTGCTCGCGGTGAAAATCGAGGGTAACGGCGCTCTCTTCGGTTAAGAAGGAGATTTTCTCGCGTGTGACCTTGCGTTCTACCGGCGCTGATGCTGCAAAGCCTGGAATGATTGCTTCAAGTGTGTGGGCATAAAGACGCCCGCCGGTCATGTTTTTACATCCGGCACTGTCGCCGCGTTCTATCACCAGGACATCCAGCCCGGCTCGCGCCATGACCAGTGCGGCAACGCTACCAGCAACGCCCGCACCGACCACAATGGCATCAAATTTGTCATCCGACATGCGTTATGCTCCCTTCCCGCTGCGTTTACAGCGGGAGATGTGGTTGAAAGGGGAATTAGCGGCTCAACTGGCTAATCAGGGCAGGGACGACTTTGTAGATATCGCCCACCAGACCGTAGTCGGCATAATTGAAGATTGGCGCATTTTTATCTTTATTGATGGCGACAATCACTTTTGCGCCGTTGCCGCCAACCATATGCTGGATCTGCCCGGAGATCCCCAGCGTCAGGTAGAGATCGGATTTCAGCAACACGCCGGAGACACCGATATAACGTTCACGCTCCATCCAGTTCTCGCCTTCGGCAATTGGACGTGAACAGCCGACTTCAGCATTCAGCACCGCCGCCAGTTCGTGGACCATTTTCAGGTCATCCTGCGCCGCCAGACCACGACCGACGCCAACCACACGTTTTGCTTTGCTCAGGTCCACGCTGCTTGCGGCTTTCGCACGGCGTTCGCGACAGAGAATTTCATGACGCGGAGCAACGTAAGGTACCGTTTCTGTCGGGCACTGATGAGAGGTATCACTGGTGCACGGTTCCTGAACACCGGGTGCAAGGGTAATGATCGCCAGCGGGCTGTTGATCTTTTCCTGAGCGAACGCTAACCCGCCATACATCCGGTGTTCGGCGCAAATGTGACCATCGACAATATCCACCGCCGTGGCATCGTTCACCAGCGCCGCATTCAGTTGCACACTTAACCGTGCTGCCAGAGCTTTACCACGTTTCGTCGCGGCCAACAGCAACATAGCGGGGTGTTTATCTTTCAGCAGGGCAGCAATGCTTTCGGCGTAATTTTCAGTGCGTTGCAGCGCGTCGTTTTGCTCAAGAACATAAATACATTTTGGACCATAAGGCATAACTGCCTGCGCCTGGTCGGTATTTTGTACAATGGCATACACCTGTTGGCCCCATTGCTGAGCGCCGCCAAACAGTTCAGCATAACGTTCAGGATTATCGCTAAAGACCCAGACGCTGTTTAATTGACTCATCGTTTCTTCTCCGTAGGCTTCAGTTCAGGGCTTTCTTCAGATGTTCCGCCAGCTCGGCAATGGCCTCCGGCGAATCGTTATCGATAATGATGTGCTTACGTTCTGTTTGCGGCGGTACGCGAATGCCGACCAGTTCAGCAAGTGGCGCGCTCTGGCTCCAGTCAATATCACTTGCCTGCCACTGATTTACCGGTTTTATACCCGCGCCGAGAATGGCTTTCATCGAAGGAATGCGTGGCACGTTAATATCGGAGGTGACGCAGAGCACGGCTGGAACAGAGAGTTCAATAACTTCAACATCATCTTCAAGCGTGCGTTCAATCACCAGTGTATTGCCCTGACGCTGAATAGCACTCACTGCATTAATCACCGGAAGTTGCAGAATTTCTCCGACCAGCAAGCCAACCTGCTGGGCATAAAGGTCGCCGGAACCTTCACCAAAGATCAGTAAATCGAAGCCGATCTTTTCAACTGCTGCCGCCAGCGCTTTTGCGGTATCGAGAGGCAGTGCATGCTCAAGTTGTGCATCCTGCACCATATACAGGCTGTGCGGCCCGCGGGATAGCACGTCTTTGCGCACTTTCGAGTTCTGCAACAATGAGCCGCCAACGGTCAGCGCGGCTATCTCATCGTCATCTGTTGCAAGCTGGCTTGCAGCTTCAATGGCATTGAGATCGAACTGGCTGATTTTGGCGTCGGCATTGTCGAAATTCAGGGTGTATTCTGGAGTGACAACAATGTCCTGTTCTTCAGGCACCAGCTTAAAGCAGGTTATTATTTTCATGATTTCTCCTGTGAGTCGCATACGGAACCATCTCCGATGGAAGGTAAAAATGGCCTGAAAATAGTGTGCGATAGCGGTGCGGGGTTTTCGACGGAGCAAGCTGTTTTCCTTGCCAACAATCTTGCAAAAAAAATGCGATCGCTAAAACAAAAGTGCAATTTGCGGCAATATAGTTATTCCATGACCGTACAATCTTGCATTCAGTGTAAATAATCTTGTTTAGCTCTCGCTAAACGCGGTTGTATAACCGCAATACACGCCGTATTTTATCCGGCATATATTGTTTTTGCTTGCTCATGGAATAGGGAGGTTGTCATGTATCAACGCTGTTTTGATAATGCCAGTGAAACGCTGTTTGTCGCTGGTAAAACGCCACGGCTTTCACGTTTTGCATTTAGCGATGATCCAAAATGGGAGTCTGGACATCACGTTCATGACAATGAAACCGAGCTGATTTACGTCAAGAAAGGGGTGGCAAGGTTTACCATCGATTCTTCGTTATATGTCGCGCATGCAGATGATATAGTGGTGATAGAACGCGGCAGGCTGCATGCGGTGGCCTCTGACGTTAACGATCCGGCAACGACGTGTACCTGTGCGCTGTACGGCTTTCAGTTTCAGGGGGCTGAGGAAAATCATCTACTGCAACCGCATTCTTGTCCGGTAATTGCCGCGGGGCAGGGAAAAGAAGTCATTAAAACCTTATTTAATGAGCTAAGTGTGATTTTGCCGCAAAGTAAAAATAGCCAAACATCTTCGTTATGGGATGCATTTGCCTATACATTAGCAATTCTTTACTACGAAAACTTTAAAAATGCTTATCGTTCGGAGCAGGGGTATATTAAAAAAGATGTTCTGATAAAAGATATTCTTTTCTATCTGAATAATAATTATCGCGAAAAAATCACTTTAGAACAGTTATCGAAAAAATTTCGTGCCAGCGTCAGTTATATTTGCCATGAATTTACCAAAGAGTATCGTATTTCCCCAATTAACTATGTTATTCAACGGCGTATGACGGAAGCGAAATGGTTACTCACTAATACTGAATTATCACAGGCAGAGATCTCCTGGCGTGTGGGTTATGAAAATGTCGATCACTTTGGCAAACTGTTTTTGCGCCATGTCGGCTGTTCACCCAGCGATTACCGCAGGCAATTTAAAAAATGTTTTGCGGAACAAGAAATCCTATCTGAATTTCCTCAACCGGTAAGTCTTGTTGGATAAATCTGGCGGCGCAGTTTGTTAAGAAGCTGCGCCGCCTGCAGATTATTTGTTCTGATAGTCTTTCAGGATCTGCCGACCTGCTACGTAAATCATAATTTCGTCTGTACCGCCGCCGATACGTTCACAACGGACATCACGCCAGAAGCGGGAGACGCGCGCTTCATCGGTATAGCCCAGACCGCCCATGATTTGAATCGCATCATCAATGACTTCCATTGCGGTACGTGCGCAATACAGTTTTGCCAGCGCCGCGCTGGTGCGCAGTGACTGATGCTGATCGGCTTGCCATGCCACTTTCAGCACCATGTTGCGCATGTTGTCAATCTTAATCGCCATCAGCGCCAGTTTTTCCTGGATCATCTGGTTATGACCAATGGGCTTACCAAAAGCGATACGTTGGTTGGCATAGCGGGCGGCATCTTCAAAGGCGCATTCGGCAAAGCCGGTGCTGCGCGCGGCGTTGATCAGGCGCTCCATCTCAAAGTTGTACATCACATTGAGGAAACCCATTCCTTCTTCGCCCACCATGTCGCTCTCTTCAACTTCCACGTTGTCGAGATAGACTTCGCAGGTGCTGAGCATATGCCAGCCGATTTTATGCAGCGGGTTAATCTTAATGCCGGGCTTACTGGAGTCGACCCACCACAGGGTGAAGGCTTTTTTGGGATCTTTCGGTTGCGGATCGCGCGCCAACACCAGCATATACGGGTACTCTTTCGCACCGGTAATAAAGGTTTTCTGTCCGTTGATGTAAACCTTGCCGTTTTTACGCGTGTAAGTGGTGGTGGCACTGTTGTTATCTGAGCCAGCACCTGGTTCCGTCAACGCCAGGGCATAGGCGGGGTCGCCGGTTTCCAGGGTGCTTTCTGCCGTTTTACGTAGCTGCTCTGCAGAACCGAAACGGCGCATACTGTGAATACATTGACCGTTGGTAATTAAAAATGCCGGAGCACCGCATTTTGACACTTCCATCTGCGCCAGCATTTGGGTGACGTAATCCGCAGGGATACCACCAAATTCTTCCGGCACGCCAAGCATGGAAATACCGTTATCCGCCAGCGCCCGCATAAACTCACGCGGATATGTCCCGTTTTGATCGCAGGTGCGGAAATACTCTTCCGGAAAGTTAGTCGTAATCAGTTCGCGAATACTGGCCAGCAGCAGTTCTTGTTCTTCAGTTAAAGAAAAATCCATCATTATACTCCTGTTAATGAGCCGCTTCAGGCAGGACAAAACCCATCGCCGCATCGATAAATAATCTTTCGTCCATCAGTTTGAGTTCTGGCGAAATCACTGGGGTGAAATCCATTTTGTCGAGAATATCTTTTTGTAAATCGACGCCAGGGGCGATTTCGATTAAATGCAGGCCGTCTTCTTTCAGCGTGAATACTGCGCGCTCAGTGATATAACGAACATCCAGCCCTCGCTCGAGAGCGATTTTTCCGCTGAAAGTAATTTCCGGTAGTTCCCGAATAAATTTCTTCACCCGTCCTTCCTGGACGATATTTAATTTGCCGTCGGTAATTTCTGTTTTTAAACTGCCCGCAGTTAATGTGCCGCAGAAAATGATTTTCTTCGAAGTGGCACTGATATCAATAAATCCACCGGTGCCCATGATTTTACCATTGAATTTATGCACGCCGACGTTACCGTGCTGGTCGACTTCAGCAAAACTCAAATAACAAACATCCAGACCGCCACCGTGATAAAAATCAAACTGGGACGTCATATCCAGAATGGCACGGGTATTCACGTTCGCGCCAAAGGCGATCCCCTGTGAAGTAATTCCGCCAATCGGACCTGTTTCTACCGTTAGAATAAAGTCATCAGCACAACCTTCTTCTCGGGCGACCAGGCCAATGCCGTCAGCAATACCGACGCCGACATTCCCCACCGCGCCTTTACGCATTTCGAATAATGCGCGCCGCGCAACTAATTTACGTTGGTTTAGGGGCAGGCTAAGTTTGGTACTGTCATCAAGGGTGAAGTCACCAGAAATAAAGCGGTTAACCGGTGCACCGCCATACAGTTGGGTTTGATCCGGATCGACCACCACAATATCCACCAGATAACCCGGAATACGGACAGATTTAGGATGCAGCGTGGCTTTCTTAACCATTTTCTGCACCTGCATCATCACAATACCGCCGTTATTGTGCACCGCCTGGGCAATAACCAATGCGTCGAGATACATCACCTCATCTTCAAAAGTGGCGTAGCCTTCGCTGTCGCAGGTGGTAGCGCGAATGAAGGCGATATCTGGCGCAATCGCTTTGTAATAGAGATATTCTTTGTTATCAAACTCGACCAGTTTAATCAGGTCTTCTTTAGTGACTTCATTCAGTTTGCCGCCTTGCTGGCGTGGATCGACAAATGTCCCGATGCCAATATCACTAATAATACCAGGCTGGTGGGCTGCGGCGGCGCGTAAGGTTTGTGTAAGTACACCTTGTGGATAGTTATAAGCAATAATTTTATTTTGTTCTGCGAGATCAGAAATACGCGGCGATTGTCCCCAGTGACCGCATAATGCCCATTTCAGCAGACCTTCTTGCGCCAGCGGACTAATACCGCGGTCGGCGCGATCGCCAAGCCCTGTTGGACGAATAATCGATAAATTACGTGGCGTTTGAGTCTGTTTATATTTATCAGCAAGAGCAGTAATTAACGTGGTGGCTTCCAGAATACCGCCGCCAGCGCCTAACACACAAAGTGTTGCTTCGTCGGGAATATAATTCACCGCTTCCTGTGCCGACAGGACCGGCACTCGTCCATTAATACGAGGTGGTTTTACAGGTTTCATTGTTAATTCCTGATTCAGGTGTGATTTTCCCTACGCCAGATGGATAATTAGCGCACAGAGACTCACGAAATATTTTTATTAAATACGGTTGAATATATTTTTTTAGTTCGGCGGGGGAGGATATTCCCGCCGAAATATTATTGCTTATGCCTGATGTAAAATAGTTAATACTGTGCGTAAATCAGTTACCGAGATTTGCCCTGGCGCAGAGGCTTTTTTTACCGCACCAAAAGTTGCCGCCGACCCAAATACTTCACCAGCCAGACGAGAAATTACGCCAGTTTTTGCCATCGACATCGTGATGATTGGACGATCGGCATACTGCTCCTGCATCTCCAGGGTCGCGGCAAGCAACGTCAGCACATCGCTGGTACTTTGCGGCATCAGCGCAATCTTAGGAATATCGGCGTCGAAGGATTGCATTTTGCGCAGACGGGCAATGATTTCTTCGGCTTCCGGCGTTTTATGGAAGTCATGGTTGGACATGACAACTTTCACATCATGCGCGTGGGCGTAGGCGACGGTTTCTTTAACCTGATCATCGCCGGTAAATAACTCCAGATCGATCATATCAACCAGGCCGCTGTCGATGGCTGCACGATTGAGAGCAATATAAGCCTCGGTGGAAATCGCCTGCTCGCCGCCTTCTTTGGCACTGCGGAAGGTAAACAGCAGCGGTTTTTCTGGCATGGTTTCACGGAGAATTTTTGCCGCCGCCATGACAGACTCCACATTGGAGAGGTCGGCAAAGTGGTCCACACGCCATTCCAGAATATCAAAGTCCGCTTCACGATAGGCGAGAGCTTCGGATTTCACGCGGGCGATATCTTTCGCCATCAGCGAGACGATGATTTTAGGTGCGCCCGCACCAATGACGAGATCTTTTACAGTTACGGTTTTCATTTTTTACCCTTTCTGCACGCGGTCAGCCTGTCAGGCACCGAACCCCATGACCTGTTTAACATATTCCAGAGGGAAATCTTTGCCAGTCCATAACGTGAACTGTTCAGCCCCTTGCCACAACAACATGCCGTATCCATCAATCGTTTTGCAACCAGCTTGTTGCGCCTGCTGCAATAACTTCGTCATATGCGGGTTATACACGCATTCAGTGACCAGCAGTCCCGGATGTAACAGACTGATATCATTAACCAATGATTCATTCTCAAGGGGTTTCATACCCACTTTTGTGCCATTGGTTAAAATGTCGGCGGAAGCCAGGGCTTCAGCAAAGGCTTGCTGATCGGCGAGATCGGTAACCGTGACGACACAATCGGTGTTTTCGTTAACCCGCTGCGCGAAGGCGAGGGCTTTATCGAAGAACTCATCCCGACGGTTAAAGAGTTTAATTTCTTTTAAACCTTCAATTGCCCCCTGCGCGCCAATCGCCGTTGAGGCACCTCCGGCCCCTAACAGCACCATTGTTTTGCCTTTGATATCAAAACCGCTCTCTTTAATGGCTCGAATATGGCCCGTGCCGTCGGTGTTATAGCCGCGCAGGTAGCCATCATCATTAACGATGGTGTTGATGGCACCCACCAGTTTGGCTGCTGGCGTTAATTCATCAACATATTCACACGCCAGTTGTTTGTTCGGCATTGATACACCAGTTCCGCGCATTTTTAGAGCTTTTAATCCTTCAATTGCTCCGGGAAAGCTATCGTTATCCACTTCGAAGGCCATATAGGTAAATGGCAATCCCGCTTTTTCTAAGGCTTTATTCTGCATTTCAGGCGATAAACTGTGGCGGATAGGATAAGCCATCAACCCAATCAATTCGTATTTTGCGGTAACATCCATAATTAACTCCTTTAACCTCTATGCTTAATTGTGTTTAACCGGGTGCTAAATTTGCGCTCGCCAAACCGCACATCATTCTCAGGAATAATAAAAACGCGGTAATAGCGGATAAAAACAATAATTGCGGTAATCAGGGCCAGCAGCGCGAAAGTAAAATCGAGAACAATGATATATTGCAGGCCGATGTTCGACAGATAACCGGTAATCAGCGGAATAACAAAGTTAGCCAGTCCACCCATCATCATATAAATACTGGTGACTTTGGCTTTGCTTTTTGGGAAAAACTCTGACATGACCGAAACACCGAGCTGTAAAATGCCGCCAGCTGCTGAGAAACCGATAACAAAGGCGCCGGCATTACACACCAGTGGAGAAGGGTACAGGTAGATAATGGCTGCTGTTATTGTTGCCAGTGCAGAGTTAAATACATTAGCCCAGATGGGCCGGACCATTTTTTTCAGTAGTGCGGCAAAAATAAAGACACAGACCAACGAGCCCATACTGTAATAAGAGATGGTTTTTAATGCCTCAGCTTCTGACATACCAGCAAAAGCCATCGCATATTTGGGCATCCACACCACAATCACATAAAAGGTCGAGAATGCGGCTACACCGAACAGTACCGATGAAACACCTTCCAGCCAGACTAACGGTTTGCTGTTCATTTGCGGTAATTCATTAGTTACGCTGGCGTCCACCAACTGGCTGGGGAATTTGCTTTTCAACAGCATCAGCGTGATCAGTACAAATAGAATACCCGGAATAATCAGCCCATAGCCGTACCAGATATTATTGAGCAACATATAGCTCACCAGCATTGGGTAGAACATTTGCCCAAATGACACCATCGCTTTAACCAGTATGACCGCCGAACCAGAGGCTTTCGGAAAGCATTCCATGAGCGCGGGGTAGCCACCCGTATCCAGCGCTGAGTTAGCGATACCTACGCACACTGCCAGACCGTAGGCGAGAGTTAAATTCGGGCAAGCGGGAATACCAAAGAAGAATAGCAGATACATTATTACTGCCATTAATATCACCGCCCGACGACCAAACTTATCGGAGATCACACCGAAGAATAAAATACTGATCAATCGCCCCAAACCGATACCGGAAATTAAGTAGGCAATGCCCGCGTTGTCAGTGGAAAACTTTTCCGCCAGAGATGACATATTTTGGGCAAGCGTAATAACACTAATGCCGTGCAGGAAGTAGCTGAAGTAAATACAAAGAACAGCCAGGATAAATGGCGTGCTGAAAGCCTTATTTTGAGACATTTTCACAGCTCCTTGCTGAAAGATAATTTCGTTACCGTACGTATTGTTCTCCGACGGTTTACATAATTACTATACTGAAGATGATTTTCCCTGGGTACATGGCATAAAGTTTATGTTTCCAGGAATATTGCATGTCATAGTTTGTTTTTGATCGCGATTTTCCTTAGTTAGCGCAGAAAGAGTTATTTATCCGTAAGATCTTGCATGACCTGAAAAGAATATTGCATTACCCACCCGGAGCGACATTTTCCTTTAGCGAGTGATGCCGCGTTTTTTTGCGGCTGCGTAAGCCGATAAACAGTGCCAGTAAAAAACCGATGGCAGCGATGGCGGTATCGAACCACATAATATCGGCAATACTTCTTTGGGACAGATGAGCCGTAATCAACGGAATAGTAAAGGTCGCAATACTGCCCGCACTGTAATAGATCCCTGTAGCTTTACCTTTAGCGTAAGGGAAACGTTCAGCCATTAACGTCAGGCCAATTTGCACAACACCTCCAGCAGAGGTAAAACCAATGACAAAAGCAAATATTATCACCACATAAAATGTGGGATGCAGGCAGACGGTAAACAGAGCAATAAATGAGATAAAGGTGTACAGCATCAGTAATGTTGTTGGGCGAACGGTATTACGAATGAGTGGAGCGGTAATAAATACACAAAGCAGCGAACCCACGGTGTAGATACTGAGTAGTTTGATCGACATAGTGTATGACATGCCTGCAACAAATTGTCCGTACTGTGTCAGCCACTGGCTAACCAGATAAAACGTTGCCATTGAGATATAGCCATATAAGGTATAACTGGCTAAATCGATAATTGAACAGCGATGTTCCGTAGAGCTGGTGGTTTTCTTTATGACAGGTAAGCGACGACCCGGATGGGGTGGGAACGTACAACGGTATAAAAACAGAGCGTTAATAAACATAATGCCTGCAGCAATCATAAAGGACCAACCGAACCACAGTTCAGCCCACACTAACAGGCTAATGATTAGCGGTAATAAAAATTGTCCGCTGGAAACAAATGCTTTAATTAAAATATTGGCTGTCCCAGGTGAGCGTGGAAAAGCTTCCATCAAACTGGGATAAGTGCCTGCATCGAGAAAACTGTTTGCCATTCCCGCCAGAAAGCCAAAAACATAAGCGATAATGATGTTATTGGTCTGCAGGATGCCAAAAAAGAAGGCCATATAGCAGCACATCCCGAGCATGATAAAAGGGCGGCGACCAAAGCGATCGGATAATAATCCTGCAAAAAGCAAGACACTTAATCGACCAATGCCCAGCGATGAGATAACTATCGAGACACCCGCGGCATTAGTCTGCCAAAGTGTCTCCAGCGAGGCCATATTCAGGCTCATCAAAATGACGCCCATACCATGCACCAGGTAATTAAAATACAACCCAAGTGCGGTAGGGTAATAGGGATTTTTCGTAGGTTCTACTTAGCAAAGGTGCTTTAAAAAGTGTAGCGATGTTGTGTCAGTATCCGTTCATTATTGTTGTAACAACGACAATTCCTTTTTGTGGAGAAATTAACAAAGCCGCTCCAGATCGTGTGCATATAATTCAGCGGCTACCGATTGATAGATCTTCCAGTCAATAAAATTGCCATCAGGGTAGACTTGTTGAAACGCGGTTAAGTCGGGGAAAAAACGCATGGTGTTGTTGCCGATGCGGTTATTTATTTTCTCTATGATCGCATGAAGATGTTTTTTTCTTTGCTGACGCATAGCCAACAGTTGCTCGACTACACAATCAGGAATGGCACACTTGCCATTTTCCCATTGACGCCAGCTTTCACTGTCACCGGTCTGGGCAATCCAGGTCGCGCATTCATCAATAGTCATGGCAAAAATATGGCGGAGTGCCTGGAGTTCATAAGCGTTCATCGTGTAATGGCTGCATGAAATAAACAATAAAATATAAATAACATTATCAGCCTGCTGACGGCTTGAAGAGAGTCACAGTATCTTGTGCAACATTATTGGAAAGAGTGAGGGGCGAGGTAGCGATGCGGAAAAATGTTAAAAAAAAGCCCATCGTGGGAGATGGGCAAAGACTACACACAGCAATTCGTTGTTTCACTCAGGGGATTTCCATGCTTATAAATCAATATGTTGATTTATAACCGTGAGCTAATAGTAGGCATACGGACTTTTTGCGTCGATCAGATTCGTCTCATTAGTTTAAAAACTGTAAAGAATTTGCGACAGGTACTACCAGCTGAATGGCGGTAAGCAGGAAAATATGGGGAAGAGCAAGCAAATATCAATTAGCGGTGGTTAACAATCAGGCGGCAGAGCCGCCTGATGAGAAATTACTTATTCGGTTTCTCGATTTCGCCAAGTTCTTCGAGAATTTCTTCCGGTTGGTCCGTCGGCGGCGGGACTTCTTCCACCCACGCGGCAAACAGACGCCAGGAAACGGCTAACAGAACCGGACCAATAAACAGACCGATCATCCCGAAAGCAATCAAACCACCAATAACGCCAGAGAGGATCAGGATCAGCGGTAAATCGGCACCCATGCGAATTAACATTGGGCGGATGACGTTATCCAGCGTGCCAACCACACCGCTCCACACTAACAATACCGTTCCCCAGGTGGTATCGCCGGTCCAGTAGAGCCAGATAATCGCCGGAATCAGTACCGGCAACGGGCCAAGCTGGACAAGGCAGGAGAGGATCATTAACACCGTTAGCAAAGTTGCATAAGGTACGCCGGAAACGGCGAGGCCGATACCGCCAAGCACTGCCTGTACTAACGCCGTCACCACCACACCCAGCGCCACCGCGCGGATAGCCTGTGCCGCCAGCAGTACGGCGGCATCTCCGCGAACGCCTGCCAGACGGGTCGCAAAATGGCGAATGCCTTGTGCCACCTGTTCACCGCGCCAGTACAGCAGGGCACTGAAGAGAAGCATCAGCGCACAATGCACCATAAAGCGCCCGATATGCGCCGCTTGCCCAACGAACCAGGTGGTGGTGGTGCCAATATAAGGGCGGACTTTCGCCATGATCGCCGTCCCCCCCATATCCAGCAAGTTGTGCCAGCCTGCATACAGCTTCGCGCCAATCACCGGAATGGTATTAAGCCACGCCAGATCGGGTAACGTCATGTCACCGCTGGAAATGGCTTTAATTAGCGGGCCGCTGCCGTCGACGATACTGTTAACCAGCAAAGCAATAGGGATGATAAACACCATCACTAATAACAGCGTCATCACCAGAACGGCGAGAGAGCGGCGGCCAAACATGATCTTTTGCAAACGTAACAATACCGGCCAGGTGGCGATAACCACCGTACCGGCCCATGCAAAGCCGAGAATAAAGGGTTGAACAATCCACAGACATGCCACAATCATGATGGCTAAAAACAGCACCGAAAGCAGAATTTGTGCGACATCCCTGGGCTGACGAACATTTACCATAACTACTTTTCACCTTTTTTGTGCGTCAAATCGTCGACGCGACGTGAACACGCGAAACTCACCTGCATAATGATGAGCAATTTCAGCGGTTTTTAACAGGCCGATTCTGCCCTTAATTCTGATGGGCGTGTTAGAAAAAAATGTGGTACAACAACTCAGGCAACACGCAAACGATTTACTCGTCGTATTTCAAGTTGCATGTGCTGCGGCTACGTTCGTTCACCCCAGTCACTTACTATTGTAAGCTCCTGGAGTTCACTCGCTTGCCGCCTTCCTGCAACACGAAATCCATAGAGTAAACAAACATCACCTTTCAGTGCGCTATTGCAGCAGCCTGAAAGAATAGTGTATCGACCTACATCACAGACCGCAGGAAAGGGTCAATATAATGATTCCACAGATTTCCCAGGCACCCGGCGTCGTTCAACTGGTGCTTAATTTTTTGCAAGAGCTGGAGCAACAAGGTTTTACCGGCGATACGGCGACAAGTTATGCCGATCGTCTGACAATGTCGACCGACAACAGTATTTACCAACTTCTCCCCGATGCGGTGGTATTTCCGCGTTCAACCGCAGATGTGGCGCTGATCGCCCGTCTTGCCGCGCAGGAACGCTATTCATCGCTGATCTTTACCCCCCGCGGCGGCGGCACCGGCACTAACGGTCAGGCGCTCAACCAGGGGATTATTGTTGATATGTCCCGCCATATGAACCGCATCATCGAAATTAACCCTGAAGAGGGCTGGGTGCGCGTTGAGGCCGGGGTGATAAAAGATCAACTCAATCAGTACCTGAAACCGTTCGGCTACTTTTTTGCGCCGGAACTTTCGACCAGCAACCGGGCAACGCTCGGTGGGATGATCAATACCGATGCTTCTGGTCAGGGATCGCTGGTCTATGGCAAAACGTCAGATCACGTACTTGGCGTACGCGCGGTGTTGTTGGGGGGCGATATTCTCGATACGCAACCTTTACCCGTCGAGCTGGCGGAAACGCTGGGTAAATCCAATACCACAATCGGGCGAATTTATAACACGGTTTATCAACGTTGCCGTCAGCAACGCCAGTTAATCATCGACAACTTCCCCAAACTTAACCGCTTTCTTACCGGTTACGATCTGCGTCATGTCTTTAACGATGAGATGACCGAGTTCGACCTGACGCGCATTCTGACGGGTTCAGAAGGGACGCTGGCCTTTATTACCGAAGCGCGGCTGGATATTACGCCCTTGCCTAAAGTGCGCCGTCTGGTGAATGTCAAATATGACTCTTTTGACTCAGCGCTGCGTAACGCGCCGTTTATGGTTGAGGCGCGGGCGCTTTCGGTAGAGACGGTGGACTCAAAAGTGCTGAATCTAGCGCGGGAAGATATTGTCTGGCATTCCGTCAGCGAGTTGATTACCGATGTGCCTGACAAAGAGATGCTCGGGCTGAACATTGTGGAATTTGCTGGTGATGATGAGGCGCTGATTGACGAGCGGGTAAATGCACTCTGTGTGCGGTTGGATGAGCTGATCGCCAGTCATCAAGCAGGTGTCATCGGCTGGCAGATGTGCCGTGAGCTGGCGGGGGTTGAACGTATCTATGCAATGCGCAAAAAAGCCGTTGGTCTGCTTGGCAATGCCAAAGGTGCCGCTAAGCCAATTCCGTTTGCTGAGGATACCTGCGTACCGCCGGAACATCTGGCCGATTATATTGCTGAATTTCGCGCGCTGCTCGACAGCCACGGCTTAAGCTACGGTATGTTCGGTCACGTCGACGCAGGTGTCTTGCACGTCCGTCCGGCACTGGATATGTGCGATCCGCAACAAGAGATTTTGATGAAGCAAATCTCTGATGACGTGGTGGCGCTGACTGCGAAATATGGTGGTTTGTTGTGGGGCGAGCACGGCAAAGGTTTTCGCGCTGAATACAGCCCGGCGTTTTTCGGTGAGGAACTTTTTGCAGAACTGCGCAAAGTGAAAGCGGCATTTGACCCGCATAACCGACTCAACCCAGGGAAGATTTGCCCGCCAGAAGGTCTCGATGCGCCGATGATGAAAGTGGACGCGGTGAAGCGCGGTACATTCGATCGGCAGATCCCCATTGCGGTACGCCAGCAGTGGCGCGGTGCGATGGAGTGTAACGGCAACGGTTTATGCTTCAACTTTGATGCCCGTAGTCCGATGTGTCCGTCGATGAAGATCACCCAGAACCGGATTCATTCACCGAAAGGGCGCGCAACGCTGGTGCGTGAATGGCTGCGTTTGTTGGCGGATCGCGGCGTTGATCCACTCAAACTGGAACAAGAACTGCCTGAATCCGGCGTCAGTTTGCGGACGTTAATTGCCCGCACGCGCAATAGCTGGCATGCGAATAAAGGCGAATATGACTTCTCACACGAAGTCAAAGAGGCGATGTCGGGCTGTCTGGCCTGTAAAGCGTGTTCGACCCAGTGCCCCATCAAAATTGATGTGCCGGAGTTTCGCTCTCGTTTTCTGCAGCTCTATCACACCCGTTATTTACGTCCGCTGCGCGACCACCTCGTCGCTACGGTCGAGAGCTACGCGCCGCTGATGGCACGTGCGCCGAAAACCTTTAACTTCTTCATTAACCAGCCGCTGGTGCGCAAACTCTCGGAAAAACATATCGGCATGGTTGATTTGCCACTGCTGTCGGTCCCCTCGCTACAACAACAAATGGTGGGGCATCGCTCGGCAAACATGACGCTGGAACAGCTTGAAGCTCTCAATGCAGAGCAGAAAGCGCGCACGGTGTTGGTGGTGCAGGACCCCTTTACCAGCTATTACGATGCGCAAGTGGTGGCGGATTTTGTCCGTCTGGTCGAAAAATTAGGTTTCCAGCCTGTGTTACTGCCATTTTCACCAAATGGCAAAGCCCAGCATATCAAAGGCTTTCTTAATCGTTTTGCGAAGACGGCGAAAAAGACGGCGGATTTCCTCAACCGTATGGCGAAGCTGGGTATGCCAATGGTAGGCGTCGATCCGGCGCTGGTACTTTGTTATCGCGATGAATATAAACTGGCACTGGGCGAGGAACGTGGCGAGTTTAACGTCTTACTGGCGAATGAATGGCTGGCAAGCGCACTTGAGTCACAGCCAGTGGCTACAGTCAGCGGTGAATCATGGTATTTCTTTGGTCACTGTACCGAAGTTACCGCCTTGCCGGGTGCGCCAGCACAATGGGCCGCGATATTTGCCCGTTTTGGCGCGAAACTGGAAAATGTCAGCGTGGGTTGCTGCGGCATGGCAGGGACTTACGGACATGAAGCGAAAAACCATGAAAATTCGCTCGGGATCTATGAGTTATCCTGGCATCAGGCTATGCAGCGACTGCCGCGTAACCGCTGTCTGGCGACCGGATATTCCTGCCGTAGCCAGGTAAAACGGGTTGAAGGCACGGGGGTACGCCATCCTGTGCAGGCTTTACTGGAGATTATTAAATGATATGGAAACGGAAAATCACCCTGGAAGCACTGAATGCTATGGGTGAAGGAAACATGGTGGGGTTCCTGGATATTCGCTTTGAACATATTGGTGATGACACCCTTGAAGCGACAATGCCAGTAGACTCGCGGACAAAGCAGCCTTTCGGGTTGCTGCATGGAGGAGCATCCGTGGTACTGGCCGAAAGTATCGGTTCCGTTGCCGGTTATTTATGTACCGAAGGTGAGCAAAAAGTGGTTGGTCTGGAAATCAATGCTAACCACGTCCGCTCGGCACGAGAAGGGCGGGTGCGCGGCGTATGCAAACCGTTGCATCTCGGTTCGCGTCACCAGGTCTGGCAGATTGAAATCTTCGATGAGAAAGGGCGTTTGTGCTGTTCGTCACGATTGACGACCGCCATTTTGTGACGTTGTCACCAGAAAAGTGTGACGCATATTGCTTTTGGTCATTATCTGCACAGTAAACGGTGGTATACTGTGCAGGTCTTGTCTAAAAGCGAGGATGCTATGTCTACTCAACTTGATCCCACCCAGCTGGCCATTGAATTTTTACGCCGTGACCAGAGCAATCTTTCACCTGCCCAATATCTCAAACGTCTGAAACAACTAGAACTTGAATTTGCTGACCTGCTTACTCTCTCTTCTGCTGAATTAAAAGAAGAAATCTACTTTGCCTGGCGTCTGGGCGTGCATTGATCCTGACTTAATGCCGCAAGTTCGCCAAATCGACCTGGATTAACCTCCGTCCAGGTTCGATGACCTTCTTAATACTGCTTATCTACCGCCTGATATTGTTCAAAAATAATACTAATCGCAGTTTGTGTTAAAACGGCGGGTTAGCTTTATGAGATTATTCTTATCGCCCCTTCAAGAGCTAAGCCACTGAGAGTGCCGGAGATAAGCGCCGGATGGGGTAGAAACCCTTAAGCCTGTGTCGCACTGACTTAAGGGTTTTCTTATTTCTGAACGCTGCACTTTTTTACCTATCTCTTAAATAGTCATTTTCAATACAACTTTTTCTTTTTCATCACAGCCTTAATGCTCCTTAGATAATAACCATTATCTAACAATGAGATACCTAATTCTTAGCGTGCCTGTTAACCCACACATCAGGGTCTATGCTTATTAAAAGCAGGCAAAAAGCATGTTTTACGGTAAAGCCCCTGCGTTTGCTGGGTTGAACTGATAATCATTATCACTAACATGCTGTTATACGCTGAAAGCGATGAAGTGAGGTAAATAGATGGACATGCATTCAGGAACCTTTAACCCACAGGATTTCGCCTGGCAAGGCTTAACGCTGACACCCGCAGCGGCGATACACATCCGCGAGCTGGTGGCAAAGCAGCCAGGTATGGTCGGCGTGCGCTTAGGTGTGAAGCAAACGGGCTGCGCGGGCTTTGGCTATGTGCTCGACAGTGTTAGCGAGCCGGACAAAGACGATCTGCTGTTTGAACACGACGGCGCGAAGCTGTTTGTCCCGCTGCAAGCGATGCCGTTTATTGATGGCACGGAAGTCGATTTCGTTCGTGAAGGACTTAATCAGATATTCAAATTTCACAACCCTAAAGCCCAGAATGAATGTGGCTGTGGCGAAAGCTTTGGGGTATAGGCGGTACTATGTCTCGTAATACTGAAGCAACTGACGATGTCAAAACCTGGACCGGCGGCCCGCTGAATTATAAAGAAGGATTCTTCACCCAGTTAGCCACCGATGAGCTGGCAAAAGGGATAAACGAAGAGGTGGTGCGCGCAATTTCGGCGAAGCGTAATGAGCCGGAATGGATGCTGGAGTTTCGTCTAAACGCCTATCGCGCATGGCTGGAGATGGAAGAACCGCACTGGTTGAAAGCGCACTACGACAAGCTGAATTATCAGGATTACAGCTACTACTCAGCACCATCGTGCGGTAATTGTGACGACACTTGCGCGTCTGAACCTGGCGCGGTGCAGCAAACTGGCGCGAACGCCTTTTTAAGTAAAGAGGTGGAGGCGGCGTTTGAGCAGTTGGGCGTTCCCGTGCGGGAAGGCAAAGAGGTGGCGGTGGATGCCATTTTCGACTCAGTTTCGGTTGCCACTACTTATCGCGAAAAACTGGCGGAGCAGGGAATTATTTTCTGTTCCTTTGGTGAGGCGATCCACGATCACCCGGAACTGGTGCGTAAATATCTCGGCACCGTGGTGCCGGGGAATGACAACTTCTTTGCCGCGCTTAATGCGGCGGTAGCCTCTGACGGTACGTTTATTTATGTGCCTAAAGGCGTGCGCTGCCCGATGGAACTTTCCACCTATTTTCGCATTAACGCAGAAAAAACCGGGCAGTTTGAGCGCACCATTCTGGTGGCCGACGAAGACAGCTACGTCAGCTACATTGAAGGCTGTTCCGCTCCGGTGCGTGACAGCTATCAGTTGCACGCGGCAGTGGTGGAAGTCATCATCCATAAAAACGCCGAGGTGAAATATTCCACGGTACAAAACTGGTTCCCTGGCGATAACAACACCGGCGGTATTCTCAACTTCGTCACCAAGCGTGCTTTGTGCGAAGGCGAAAACAGCAAAATGTCATGGACGCAATCAGAAACCGGGTCAGCGATTACGTGGAAATATCCCAGCTGCATTTTGCGCGGCGATAACTCCATTGGTGAGTTTTACTCAGTGGCGCTGACCAGCGGTCATCAGCAAGCTGATACCGGCACCAAGATGATCCACATCGGTAAAAACACCAAATCGACCATTATCTCGAAAGGGATCTCTGCCGGACATAGTCAGAACAGTTATCGCGGCTTAGTGAAAATCATGCCGACGGCAACCAATGCGCGCAATTTCACTCAGTGCGACTCAATGCTGATTGGCGCTAATTGTGGGGCGCATACCTTCCCGTATGTCGAATGTCGCAATAACAGCGCACAACTGGAGCACGAGGCAACGACATCACGTATTGGTGAAGATCAACTGTTTTACTGCCTGCAACGCGGGATCAGCGAAGAAGACGCCATCTCGATGATTGTTAACGGTTTCTGCAAAGACGTGTTCTCAGAACTGCCGCTGGAATTTGCCGTTGAAGCACAAAAACTCCTCGCCATCAGTCTTGAACACAGCGTCGGATAAGGAATAAACATGTTAAGTATTAAAGATTTACACGTCAGCGTGGAAGATAAAGCTATCCTGCGTGGATTAAGCCTCGACGTTCGTCCCGGCGAAGTTCATGCCATTATGGGGCCAAACGGTTCGGGCAAAAGTACCTTATCGGCAACGCTTGCCGGGCGAGAAGATTATGAAGTGACGGGCGGAGCGGTTGAGTTTAAAGGCAAAGATTTGCTTGCGCTGTCGCCGGAAGATCGTGCAGGTGAAGGTATCTTTATGGCCTTCCAGTATCCGGTAGAAATTCCCGGCGTCAGTAACCAGTTTTTCCTGCAAACGGCACTTAATGCGGTGCGCAGCTATCGCGGGCAGGAAACGCTCGACCGCTTTGATTTTCAGGATTTGATGGAAGAGAAAATCGCGCTGTTGAAGATGCCGGAAGATTTATTGACCCGTTCGGTAAACGTTGGTTTTTCCGGCGGCGAGAAAAAGCGCAACGATATTTTGCAAATGGCGGTGCTGGAACCGGAGTTATGCATTCTTGATGAGTCGGACTCCGGGCTGGATATTGACGCATTAAAAGTGGTCGCCGATGGCGTGAACTCGCTGCGTGATGGCAAGCGCTCATTCATCATTGTTACGCACTACCAACGCATTCTCGACTACATCAAGCCTGATTACGTTCATGTGCTATATCAGGGACGAATTGTGAAATCCGGCGATTTCACGTTGGTCAAACAACTGGAGGAGCAGGGTTATGGCTGGCTTACCGAACAGCAGTAATGCGCTGCAACAGTGGCATCACTTGTTTGAAGCTGAAGGGACAAAACGCTCACCGCAAGCACAGCAGCATTTACAACAATTGCTGCGTACCGGACTGCCGACACGTAAACATGAAAACTGGAAATATACGCCGCTGGAAGGGCTGACCAATAGCCAGTTTGTCAGCATTGCGGGAGAGATGTCCCCACAGCAGCGAGATGCCTTAGCGTTAACGTTAGACGCTGTGCGGCTGGTATTTGTCGATGGACGTTACGTGTCAGCACTGAGCGATGCGACTGAAGGCAGCGGGTATGAAGTGAGCATTAACGACGACCGTCAGGGGGTACCCGACGCTATTCAGGCGGAAGTGTTTCTGCATTTGACGGAAAGCCTGGCACAAAGCGTGACGCATATCGCCGTGAAGCGCGGTCAACGGCCGGCAAAGCCATTGCTGTTAATGCATATTACCCAGGGCGTGGCAGGTGAAGAGGTCAACACTGCCCATTACCGACATCATCTGGATCTGGCGGAAGGTGCCGAAGCAACGGTGATCGAACATTTTGTCAGCCTTAATGATGCTCGTCACTTCACCGGCGCACGGTTCACTATCAATGTCGCAGCGAACGCCCACTTGCAGCATATCAAGCTGGCGTTTGAAAACCCGGTCAGTCACCACTTTGCCCATAACGATTTGTTGCTGGCTGACGATGCCACCGCATTTAGCCATAGTTTCCTGCTGGGTGGCGCAGTGTTACGACACAACACCAGTACGCAACTCAATGGCGAAAACAGCACGCTGCGGATCAATAGCCTGGCGATGCCGGTGAAAAACGAGGTGTGTGATACCCGCACCTGGCTGGAACACAATAAAGGTTTTTGTAACAGTCGACAGTTGCACAAAACTATCGTCAGCGACAAAGGCCGCGCGGTATTTAACGGTTTGATCAACGTCGCGCAGCACGCCATCAAAACGGATGGTCAGATGACCAACAATAATCTGCTGATGGGCAAACTGGCGGAAGTGGATACGAAACCGCAGCTGGAAATCTATGCAGATGATGTGAAATGCAGCCACGGCGCGACGGTGGGGCGTATTGATGATGAACAGATGTTCTATCTGCGCTCGCGCGGGATCAATCAGCAGGATGCCCAGCAGATGATCATTTACGCCTTTGCTGCTGAACTGACGGAAGCACTGCGTGATGAGGGGCTTAAACAGCAGGTGCTGGCCCGAATCGGTCAACGACTGCCAGGAGGTGTAAGATGACTTTTTCCGTCGACAAAGTGCGGGCCGACTTTCCGGTGCTTTCTCGTGAGGTAAACGGTTTGCCGCTGGCTTATCTCGACAGCGCCGCCAGTGCGCAGAAACCGGGCCAGGTGATTGACGCCGAGGCCGAGTTTTATCGTCACGGCTACGCGGCGGTGCATCGCGGTATTCATACCTTAAGCGCCCAGGCGACCGAGAAAATGGAGAACGTACGCAAGCAGGCATCGTTGTTTATCAACGCCCGTTCGGCGGAAGAGCTGGTGTTCGTCCGCGGCACGACGGAAGGGATCAATCTGGTCGCCAATAGCTGGGGCAACAGCAACGTGCGGGCGGGCGATAACATCATCATAAGTCAGATGGAGCACCACGCTAACATTGTTCCCTGGCAGATGCTTTGCGCACGCGTTGGCGCAGAGCTGCGTGTGATCCCGCTCAATCCCGACGGTACGTTGCAACTGGAGACGCTGCCTACGCTGTTTGATGAGAAAACTCGCCTGCTGGCAATTACTCATGTCTCCAACGTGCTTGGCACAGAAAATCCACTGGCGGAAATGATCACGCTTGCGCACCAGCATGGCGCAAAAGTGCTGGTGGATGGCGCTCAGGCGGTGATGCATCATCTGGTGGATGTTCAGGCGCTGGATTGCGACTTTTACGTGTTCTCCGGGCATAAACTGTATGGCCCCACCGGAATTGGCATTCTTTATGTCAAAGAAGCCTTGTTGCAGGAGATGCCGCCGTGGGAAGGGGGCGGTTCTATGATCGCCACCGTCAGCCTGAGTGAAGGCACTACCTGGACCAAAGCACCATGGCGGTTTGAAGCCGGTACACCCAATACCGGGGGCATCATTGGTCTTGGCGCGGCGCTGGAGTATGTTTCGGCGCTGGGGCTTAATAACATAGCCGAGTATGAACAGAATCTGATGCATTATGCGCTATCACAGCTGGAATCTGTACCGGATCTCACTCTCTATGGCCCACAAAACAGGCTTGGCGTTATTGCTTTTAATCTCGGTAAACACCACGCCTATGATGTTGGCAGTTTTCTCGATAATTACGGCATTGCTGTGCGTACCGGACATCACTGCGCAATGCCATTGATGGCCTATTACAACGTCCCTGCGATGTGTCGGGCGTCGCTGGCCATGTATAACACCCATGAAGAAGTGGATCGTCTGGTGACCGGCCTGCAACGTATTCACCGTTTGCTGGGATAACAGGGAGGCACTATGGCTTTATTGCCGGATAAAGAAAAGTTGCTGCGTAATTTTTTACGCTGCGCCAACTGGGAAGAGAAATATCTCTACATTATTGAGCTGGGCCAGCGTCTGCCAGAATTACGCGACGAAGACAGAAGTCCACAAAATAGCATTCAGGGCTGTCAGAGTCAGGTGTGGATTGTCATGCGCCAGAATGCCCAGGGAATTATTGAATTACAGGGCGACAGCGATGCGGCGATTGTGAAAGGGCTTATTGCGGTCGTCTTTATTCTCTACGATCAGATGACGCCGCAGGATATTGTCAATTTCGATGTGCGTCCGTGGTTTGAAAAAATGGCGCTCACCCAACATCTCACCCCATCTCGTTCACAAGGTCTGGAAGCGATGATTCGCGCAATTCGCGCCAAAGCCGCTGCACTTAGCTAAACTAAAAGGACAGCTTTCATCCGGTTGGCTCACATTGCCGGATGGTCAATGTTTACACTGACCTGCACAGGAGTGTTTTGGTTTCAGGTGAACATAAGCGCCATCCGACGTTTCAGCGTGAGTCTCCGGCAAATACAGGAGGTTTACAATGAAACGCGCGTCTTTGCTTACACTCACGCTTATCGGCGCTTTTAGCGCCATCCAGGCTGCCTGGGCGGTTGATTATCCGCTACCACCAACCGGAAGCCGACTGGTTGGGCAAAATCAAACGTATACGGTGCAAGAAGGGGATAAAAACCTTCAGGCTATTGCCCGACGTTTTGATACTGCGGCAATGTTGATCCTTGAAGCCAATAACACTATCGCCCCGGTGCCAAAACCTGGTACGACGATAACTATTCCTTCACAACTGTTATTACCTGATGCACCGCGTCAGGGGATTATCGTTAACCTTGCAGAGCTGCGCCTTTATTATTATCCGCCGGGAGAAAATATTGTGCAGGTTTATCCAATAGGTATTGGATTGCAGGGGCTGGAAACGCCGGTGATGGAAACGCGTGTTGGGCAGAAAATCCCTAACCCAACCTGGACGCCTACGGCAGGCATTCGTCAGCGTTCGCTGGAGCGTGGCATTAAATTACCGCCAGTCGTTCCTGCCGGACCAAATAACCCGCTAGGACGTTACGCACTGCGCCTCGCGCATGGTAATGGCGAATACCTCATTCATGGTACCAGTGCGCCGGACAGCGTCGGTTTGCGCGTCAGTTCAGGGTGTATTCGCATGAATGCACCGGATATTAAAGCCTTGTTCTCCAGCGTGCGGACGGGAACGCCGGTGAAAGTGATCAACGAACCGGTGAAATATTCCGTGGAGCCTAACGGGATGCGTTATGTTGAAGTACATCGACCACTATCGGCAGAAGAACAGCAGAACGTTCAGACAATGCCATACACACTGCCAGCAGGCTTTACGCAATTTAAAGACAATAAGGCTGTAGATCAGAAGTTAGTCGATAAAGCGTTGTATCGTCGGGCAGGGTATCCGGTTTCGGTGAGCAGTGGAGCAACTCCCGCAGCCAGCAATGCGCCTTCAGTAGAGTCAGCGCAGAATGGTGAACCAGAGCAAGGGAATATGTTACGCGTGACGCAGTAGCGGTAAACGGCAGACAAAAAAAATGGCGCACAATGTGCGCCATTTTTCACTTCACAGGTACTATTACTTGCGGTATTTAGTAGCCATGTTGTCCAGACGCTGGTTAGCACGAGCTGCGTCATCTTTAGCAGCCTGAACGTCGGAACGCATTGCGTTCACGTCGTTGCTCAGCTGGTCAACTTTAGCGTTCAGAGTCTGAACGTCAGAAGACAGCTGATCGATTTTAGCGTTGCTGGAGCAACCTGCCAGCAGAGTAGAACCCAGGATTACCGCGCCCAGTACCAGTTTAGTAGCTTTCATTATTAATACCCTCTAGATTGAGTTAATCTCCATGTAGCGTTACAAGTATTACACAAAGTTTTTTATGTTGAGAATATTTTTTTGATGGGAAGGCACTTATTTTTGATCGTTCGCTCAAAGAAGCATCGAACGCTGGGTTTTAGATAAAAAAATTGAGAGAAAACAGGATGCTTCCATCGGATTCATCTTAGATAAAGTGAGATTATATAGTGAAATCCGATTTGATTTTTTATTGCTTCTGGTTATCGATTAAATAAAAAAAGCGCCCATCAGGGCGCTTCGATATACAAATTAATTCACAAAAGCAATATTACAGGACGTGAACAGATGCGGTGTTAGTAGTGCCGCTCGGTACCAGTGCACCAGAAACCATAACTACAACGTCACCTTTGTGTGCCAGACCGCTCTGCAGAGCCAGTTCTTTACCCAGACGGTAGAAATCATCAGTAGAAGTGATCTCTTTAACAAGCTGCGGCACAACGCCTTTGCTCAGTACCAACTGATGAGCCGTTTTTTCGTTGGTGGTCAGTGCCAGGATGGTGGCATCCGGGAAGTATTTACGTACTGCGCGAGCAGATTTACCGCCCTGAGTAGCAACCACGATCAGCGGAGCATCCAGTTTTTCAGCAGTTTCAACGGCACCACGGCATACCGCTTCGGTAATGCGCAGTTTACGGTTGTCATTGTTGAACTCGAGACGGCTGTTCATCACGCGGTCGGTACGTTCGCAGATGGTCGCCATGATAGAAACCGCTTCCAGCGGGTATTTACCTTTTGCGGATTCACCAGACAGCATCACTGCGTCAGTACCGTCGAGGATGGCGTTTGCAACGTCACCGGCTTCTGCGCGAGTCGGGCGTGGGTTTTTGATCATGGAATCCAGCATCTGGGTCGCAGTGATAACGACTTTACGTGCACGGATACATTTTTCGATCATCATCTTCTGGGCGAAGATAACTTCTTCTACCGGGATTTCTACACCCAGGTCGCCACGCGCAACCATGATGCCGTCAGAGGCTTCGAGGATTTCGTCGAAGTTGTTGAGGCCTTCCTGGTTTTCGATTTTGGAGATGATGTGGATGTTTTCGCCGCCGTGCGCTTTCAGGTGCTCACGGATTTCGATAACGTCAGAACGCTTACGAATAAAGGAAGCAGCAACAAAGTCTACGCCTTGTTCGCAACCAAAGATCAGGTCCTGTTTGTCTTTTTCAGCCAGTGCTGGCAGAGCAATGGAAACGCCAGGCAGGTTCACACCTTTGTTTTCGCCCAGGTCACCGTTGTTCAGCACTTTACAGATAACTTTGTTACCTTCAATGGCGGTAACTTCCATACCGATCAGACCATCGTCAACCAGTACGGTGTTGCCAACAGACAGGTCAGTAGTGAAACCTTCATACGTTACCGCAACCATTTCGCTGTTGCCGATAACAGATTTATCAGTGGTGAAAGTAAAGGTCTGACCAGCTTTCAGAGAAACGTCGTTACCGCCTTCCAGTTTCATGGTGCGGATTTCCGGACCTTTGGTATCAAGCAGGATAGCGGCGGTTTTACCAGTTTTGCTCATCACGTTGCGCAGATTCTGAATGCGCTGACCGTGTTCTGCATAGTCACCATGAGAGAAGTTCAGACGCATAACGTTCATGCCAGCGTCCAGCATTTTAGCTAACATCTCTTCAGATTCGGTTTTCGGTCCGATGGTGCAAACAATTTTGGTCTTTTTCATGACAGTCTTAGTCTTTAAGTTGAGAAGGATGGGAGAAACTTGCTTTCTGGGCGCACTGCCGGAAAGCGAATCCGGTATTACGAAAGTGGTGGTGCCTCGCTCTAAGGATAGGTGACATCGAAAAAGCGTGCAGAGGAATGTGTGCTTGTGTCTCAGCCCAACGTGAGTGCCTGTTTTTGAGTCGTTGAGTTCTACAGTCCAAAGTGCTGAAACCATTCAAGAGTCAATTGGCGCGCATTATACGCTGAAATTAATCCAAAAGGAAAACAAAAACAGCGTTTCAAAAAATATACAACTTGTTAGACAATAAATTGTTATCAAAGATTTAACGTTCCAGGGAAAAGGTTACGCAAAAACTTCACTGTTTGCGCAACGTCTGGTGCCGAAGTTGTCAGTGTGAGGATAAGTGAAAGTTCATCCGGTGTATAAATATATCATCGCTCAATTGCTACAGTTAAAATAATTTATCGCGTTATTTGTCTGATTTTGTTTGATTTTTGTTTAATTGGTTAGATTGATATATGCTGATAGTTGGCATGATAAATAGGTATAAAGAATGGGAAATCGGACAAAAGAGGATGAACTGTACCGAGAAATGTGCAGAGTTGTCGGTAAAGTTGTGCTGGAAATGCGCGATCTGGGGCAGGAACCAAAGCATATTGTTATCGCAGGCGTATTACGTACAGCATTAGCCAATAAACGCATTCAGCGCAGTGAGCTGGAAAAGCAGGCGATGGAAACCGTCATTAACGCACTGGTAAAATGACCATTCAGGATGAGGCGGTAAGCTTCATCCTGATATTCTTGCTTCAGTTGCGGTCCAGTTAATCATTCTAAATAACAACTGCTGAAATTATACGAATTTCGGTATGTATTTTAATTTATAGCGATAATGTTATTTTTATTTTCTGCAATGAAAGTCACAAATAATTGTCGCTTAAGTTAAATTTATTTCAAATGATAATAAATATCAGTTCACTTATAATTTCTTGCTTTGTAATTTTAATTGATAACGATCAATGTTAAGGGCTCAGAATAATCACATTATTTTTTCTCCTAACCATAAAGGATTAGTTTATCGGCGTTAATCTTTTCTCATACACTATCGGGTTAGGGAAAATATCTGGTGTTGGGGACAGAGTCAGCAGCGTATTAGTTGAATGCTTAATATCAGGCTGCTGAATTGTCAGCACTGTGTTTGCGAAGAGGATGCGAAATAAATGAACCCGGTTGATCGTCCACTATTAGATATTGGCTTAACGCGATTAGAATTCTTGCGTATATCAGGAAAAGGCCTTGCTGGTCTAACAATTGCCCCTGCGTTACTGTCACTTTTGGGTTGCAAACAGGAAGATATTGATAGCGGCACAGTAGGGTTGATAAATACCCCCAAAGGGGTGCTGGTGACCCAGCGAGCGCGATGCACGGGTTGCCACCGCTGTGAAATCTCTTGTACCAACTTCAACGATGGCTCAGTAGGGACATTCTTCTCCCGTATCAAAATCCATCGCAATTATTTCTTTGGCGACAACGGGGTTGGCTCTGGCGGCGGCCTGTATGGCGATCTCAACTATACCGCGGACACCTGCCGTCAATGCAAAGAGCCGCAATGCATGAACGTCTGCCCGATTGGTGCGATTACCTGGCAGCAGAAAGAAGGCTGTATTACCGTCGATCATAAACGCTGTATTGGCTGTAGCGCCTGTACTACGGCATGCCCGTGGATGATGGCCACCGTAAATACCGAAAGTAAAAAATCCTCGAAATGTGTGTTATGCGGTGAATGCGCAAACGCCTGCCCAACAGGGGCGTTAAAAATTATCGAGTGGAAAGATATTACTGTGTGAATCTTGCAAAGGAAAAAATCATGGCTAACGGTTGGACAGGTAATATATTAAGAGTCAATCTCACGACAGGAAATATTACCCTCGAAGATTCCAGTAAGTTTAAAAGTTTTGTCGGTGGCATGGGCTTCGGCTACAAAATTATGTATGACGAAGTACCGCCAGGCACGAAACCTTTCGATGAAGCGAATAAATTAGTCTTTGCTACCGGCCCATTAACTGGATCTGGTGCCCCCTGTAGTTCTCGCGTAAATATCACCTCACTTTCTACTTTTACCAAAGGAAATTTAGTCGTCGATGCCCATATGGGTGGCTTTTTTGCAGCGCAAATGAAATTCGCTGGATACGACGTCATTATTATCGAAGGGAAGGCGAAATCACCGGTATGGCTGAAGATTAAAGATGACAAAGTTAGCCTGGAAAAAGCCGATTTCTTATGGGGAAAAGGGACGCGCGCAACGACGGAAGAAATTTGTCGATTGACCAGTCCGGAAACCTGTGTGGCGGCTATTGGTCAGGCTGGGGAAAACCTTGTTCCTCTCTCTGGCATGTTGAATAGCCGTAACCACAGCGGCGGTGCGGGAACTGGCGCAATAATGGGTTCGAAAAACCTGAAAGCGATTGCGGTTGAAGGGACGAAAGGGGTCAACATTGCCGATCGTCAGGAGATGAAGCGTCTCAATGATTACATGATGACTGAACTTATTGGTGCGAATAACAACCATGTCGTGCCAAGTACGCCACAATCGTGGGCAGAGTATTCAGATCCCAAGTCACGCTGGACAGCACGTAAAGGGCTGTTTTGGGGCGCGGCTGAAGGTGGTCCGATTGAAACGGGTGAAATTCCGCCAGGCAATCAGAATACGGTCGGCTTTCGTACCTATAAATCCGTTTTTGACTTAGGACCGGCGGCAGAGAAATACACAGTAAAAATGAGCGGCTGCCACTCTTGCCCGATCCGTTGTATGACCCAAATGAATATTCCTCGGGTGAAAGAGTTTGGCGTGCCCAGCACAGGTGGTAACACTTGTGTAGCAAACTTTGTCCATACCACCATCTTCCCGAACGGGCCGAAAGATTTTGAAGATAAAGACGATGGTCGTGTGATTGGTAACCTGGTGGGTCTGAATTTGTTCGATGACTACGGCCTATGGTGTAACTACGGGCAGTTGCATCGCGACTTTACTTATTGTTACAGCAAAGGTGTGTTCAAGCGTGTTCTGCCAGCTGAAGAGTATGCAGAAATTCGCTGGGATCAACTGGAAGCGGGTGACGTTAACTTCATTAAAGATTTTTACTACCGTCTGGCGCATCGTGTGGGTGAGCTGAGTCACCTGGCTGATGGTTCATATGCCATCGCAGAACGCTGGAATTTGGGTGAAGAGTACTGGGGCTACGCGAAAAATAAACTCTGGTCGCCGTTTGGCTATCCGGTTCACCATGCCAATGAAGCGTCAGCGCAGGTCGGTTCCATTGTTAACTGTATGTTCAACCGTGACTGCATGACGCATACCCATATCAACTTTATTGGTTCCGGCTTGCCATTGAAACTGCAACGTGAAGTGGCGAAAGAACTTTTTGGTTCTGAAGATGCTTACGATGAAACCAAAAACTACACGCCAATCAATGACGCAAAAATTAAATATGCAAAGTGGTCGCTGTTGCGGGTCTGTTTGCATAACGCCGTCACCCTGTGCAACTGGGTCTGGCCAATGACCGTTTCGCCGCTGAAAAGCCGTAATTACCGGGGCGATCTGGCGCTTGAAGCCAAATTCTTCAAAGCGATCACCGGCGAAGAGATGACTCAGGAAAAATTAGATTTAGCTGCAGAGCGTATTTTTACGTTGCATCGTGCCTACACGGTAAAACTGATGCAAACCAAAGATATGCGTAATGAACACGATCTTATCTGTTCCTGGGTATTCGACAAGGATCCGCAGATCCCGGTCTTTACTGAAGGTACTGACAAAATGGATCGTGACGATATGCATGCTTCGCTCACGATGTTCTACAAAGAAATGGGCTGGGACCCACAGCTTGGTTGTCCAACCCGCGAAACATTGCAGCGTCTGGGGCTGGAAGATATTGCCGCCGATCTGGCAGCACACAATCTACTGCCTGCGTAAGGAATGGGTAAGATGAACCATCAGGATGAATTGCCGTTAGCGAAAGTCAGCGAAGTTGACGAGGCGAAGCGGCAATGGTTGCAGGGGATGCGTCACCCCGTTGATACGGTAACCGAACCAGAACCTGCTGAAATCCTGGCTGAGTTCATTCGCCAGCATTCTGCGGCTGGGCAGCTGGTGGCGCGCGCCGTGTTTCTCTCGCCACCCTATTTGGTTGCAGAAGAGGAACTGTCAGTTTTGCTGGAAAGCATTAAGCAGAACGGAGACTACGCGGATATCGCTTGTTTGACGGGAAGCAAGGATGATTACTATTACTCAACGCAGGCCATGAGTGAAAACTACGCGGCGATGTCTTTGCAAGTTGTGGAGCAGGACATTTGTCGCGCCATTGCACACGCCGTTCGTTTTGAGTGCCAGACGTATCCTCGTCCTTACAAAGTCGCCATGCTGATGCAAGCGCCATATTACTTCCAGGAAGCGCAGATTGAAGCCGCGATCGCCGCGATGGATGTTGCACCTGAATATGCCGATATACGGCAGGTGGAGTCATCGACGGCGGTGTTGTACTTGTTTAGCGAGCGATTTATGACCTATGGCAAGGCTTATGGCTTATGCGAATGGTTCGAGGTAGAGCAGTTTCAGAACCCCTGAAATTTCAGGGAGATGTCATGGATAGGGTGGACAGTTGCAGCCACTGCATTAGGGGATAATCAGATGTCCTTCACTCGACGCAAATTTGTTCTGGGGATGGGAACAGTAATCTTTTTTACTGGTTCTGCGTCTTCTCTGTTAGCGAACACGAGGCAAGAAAAGGAAGTTCGGTATGCCATGATTCATGACGAGTCACGGTGCAATGGCTGTAATATTTGCGCCCGCGCATGCCGTAAAACTAACCACGTCCCCGCTCAGGGAAGCCGTTTATCGATAGCACACATTCCAGTCACCGATAACGACAACGAAACGCAGTATCACTTTTTTCGCCAGTCATGTCAGCACTGCGAAGATGCTCCGTGCATCGACGTTTGCCCGACGGGGGCGTCGTGGCGTGATGAGCAGGGGATCGTGCGGGTAGAAAAATCGCAGTGCATCGGCTGCAGTTATTGCATTGGCGCTTGTCCGTACCAGGTTCGCTACCTTAACCCTGTCACTAAAGTGGCAGATAAATGTGATTTCTGCGCTGAGTCCCGACTGGCAAAAGGCTTTCCGCCCATTTGCGTCAGCGCCTGCCCGGAACACGCATTGATCTTTGGTCGCGAAGATAGCCCAGAAATTCAGGCGTGGTTGCAGCAAAATAAATACTATCAATATCAGCTACCTGGTGCCGGGAAACCGCATCTGTATCGCCGGTTCGGTCAACATTTGATTAAAAAGGAAAATGTATGAACCCGTCGCAACATGCTGAACAGTTTCAGAGCCAGTTAGCGAACTATGTGCCACAGTTCACTCCCGAATTTTGGCCGGTGTGGTTGATCATTGCCGGAGTATTGCTGGTTGGGATGTGGTTGGTGCTGGGGCTGCATGCCTTGCTTCGTGCTCGTGGCGTGAAGAAATCAGCCACCGATCATGGTGAGAAGATTTATCTTTACAGCAAAGCGGTCAGATTATGGCACTGGTCGAATGCGTTACTCTTTGTATTGTTGCTGGCCAGTGGGCTGATAAATCACTTTGCGATGGTGGGCGCAACTGCGGTTAAAAGTCTGGTTGCGGTGCATGAAGTTTGCGGATTTTTGTTACTGGCATGCTGGCTCGGCTTTGTGCTGATCAATGCCGTTGGGGATAATGGTCACCACTATCGCATTCGTCGTCAGGGGTGGCTGGAACGAGCGGCAAAACAAACGCGATTTTATTTGTTTGGCATTATGCAGGGGGAAGAACATCCTTTCCCGGCAACAACCCAGTCTAAATTTAATCCCTTACAGCAGGTCGCCTATGTTGGTGTCATGTATGGATTGCTGCCGTTGTTACTATTGACGGGGCTGCTGTGTCTCTATCCGCAAGCCGTGGGAGATGTGTTTCCTGGCGTAAGATACTGGTTATTGCAGACACATTTTGCTCTGGCATTTATAAGCCTCTTTTTTATCTTCGGTCATCTTTATCTTTGCACCACGGGGCGTACGCCACACGAAACCTTTAAAAGCATGGTCGATGGCTATCACCGGCACTAACGAATGATCATTACACAAGCAGACCTGCGAGAATGGCGTATCGGAGCGGTGATGTATCGCTGGTTCCTGCGCCATTTCCCACGCGGCGGTAGTTATGCCGATATTCATCATGCACTGATTGAGGAAGGATATACGGACTGGGCGGAGAGTCTGGTTGAGTATGCGTGGAAAAAATGGCTGGCGGATGAAAACTTCGCGCATCAGGAAGTTTCCTCTATGCAAAAACTGGCCACAGACCCCGGAGAGAGACCATTTTGCAGTCAGTTTGCCCGCAGCGACGATCATGCTCGCATCGGCTGTTGTGAGGATAACGCCAGAATCGCAACCGCTGGGTATGCCGCGCAAATTGCCAGTATGGGTTATAGCGTGCGGATTGGAAGTGTCGGCTTTAACAGTCACATTGGCAGCTCCGGTGAACGCGCACGGGTTGCTGTAACCGGTAATTCTTCGCGGATAAGCAGCGCTGGAGATAGCAGTCGGATTGCGAATACCGGAATGCGAGTACGCGTTTGTACATTGGGTGAACGGTGTCATGTCGCCAGTAATGGTGACCTGGTGCAAATCGCCAGCTTTGGCGCAAACGCCAGAATTGCCAACAGCGGCGACAATGTACACATCATTGCCAGCGGTGAAAATTCAACGGTAGTGAGCACGGGCGTGGTCGACTCAATTATTCTCGGGCCAGGAGGAAGCGCCGCACTGGCATATCATGACGGCGAAAGAGTTCGCTTCGCCGTCGCCATTGAAGGTGAAAACAATATTCGAGCCGGAGTCCGCTATCGTCTTAATGAACAGCATCAGTTTGTTGAGTGCTGATAGCTTTACCTTTAATCAAACGAAAGACGCCGACGAGCACGGGATGCAGGCTTTACGACCGCCCGAGCCATCGCCTCACCAATTTCTGCACATGCCGTAAGTCCCTGAACGAAAGGCTGGTCGTGCATCAACCAGGGCAACGCGCCGAACGCTACGCGCCCACGAATATCTTCGGGTTGCTGTAACGTATAATCTTCGCCAACATCAGGGATTTCATCCCCTGTTTTCTGTAATTGCTCGCGTAGCCCAGGGAAAGGGATATCTTTCACTTTAAGCGGACGTTGTCCGCGGGCATCAATAAAAACGTCAAACGAGTAGCTGTTGTCTTCCGTTTTCAGGACGGTGCGCGACTCATTAATTTCCATTTTGTAGTCTTCACCGAGGGCGAGAATATGAATGATTCCCGCTTCACGTAAGGCAAGTAGGCGACGAATAGACTCTGAAGGGATTGCCGCATAATTATCGATGAAAACCCGGGCAAGGCCTTTACTGAACCGTTTATGGTCGTGTTCATTCAGATGTGGAACAATTTCCTGTACGGCTTCATGCAGGCGCAGAATGACATAACGCCAGGGAACAGTATGTTTTTCTCGTTTATTGCGTTCGACTTCCTGGAGATTTTTTTCTGCCCAGTCAAATGGGTCGCGTTGTTTGCGCTCGGCAAACCAGGCTTGAGCAAAGGAATCGACATTCAGGCTCTCTAAGGCTATGCGTTGACTCCAGTCTGGATCAGCAAACTTGATTTCCTCTACTATCAATCTAAATACCCGATCCAAAAGGCCCTCTTCGCCTTTTTGAATCTCAGCATTTAATGCCTGATCGGTGACGATGTGTAAGGGCTCGTAGGGAATAGGGCAATAGAAATCGGCTTCGGGTAAAATACCCGTGCGCGACAACAACGTGATATTTAGCTTTTCACTTGCGTTATCGCGGTGAAAAACGACGTGTTGTTTATCATCTTCAATGAACGAACCATGCTGAATAGCCACTGCCATTGCCGCATCCAGTCCGCTCAAGGATGTTCCCATAATACCCACGTTACACGCATCGACCTTTGCTTCCATCAGGCCTGACCACGGGCTGGGAAAATACGTTCGGGTTGCTTCTTCTTCATCAGGCCAGACGTGACCCGTGGCGATCACCGCTAAATCAAACGTCTCGCTGGGTAAATCCTGATTTGTAGCGAGCATGACGCCAGCATTTGTAATTTGCAGATCGGTAACCTGGCATGATTCATAAACAGCCACTGCAAATTTTTGCTGTCGTGCCTGGTCTACTAGTCGTAAAAATTGATCGCGGAAATATTCGCCCAGCAGAATTCGCGGTAAAAACTGACGATCGTGCAAGGTTTCTTTTTTAACGCCATAACGCTGGAGATGGCTGTCTTCTTGCTTTTGTAGCCATTCGAGATACGTACAATAAATCGGCGGTATTTCAATACTGGCAATATTTGCCAGCATCATTTTTGAGTTTTCCTCATCACTGTATGGCATCCCGACACCGGCCTCGTCAGCCTGCTCGAAGATAGAAATAGAAAGTGGAGTTTGTTGCTGTAGAAGCGAGAATAAGGTGTAGATCCCCGTAGGCCCGGCACCCACAATAGCAATTTTTTTCATTGTTACTTACCTGTACGCATTCTTTCGAATTTAGTGTTATCAGATAAGTTTGGTTGAGATTTTTAGAATTTGAGAAATTTCAGACAGGGATGAAAAGGGCGCTAACCGCCCTTGATTAAATTCTGTCAGGCGAGTTTTGCCTGATTGATTTGACTCAGTGGCTCATTGACATCGAAAACTTTGGCGACAACTTCCTCAACGCCGAGATTTTTCAGTCGGGCAGTGTGTTTTTCCAGATAGGCAAGGGCGCTTTTTTCATCAGTGAAAAGGTAGATCCCACCGGCTTCGTGGTTCTTTTCACTTTCGGTCCATACCTTCCACAGAAAACCAGGTTCCTGATTAATCGACTCAGCAAGCGGTTTAAGCTGCTCAGCCATTGTGTCGCCAAATGGGCCATTGAAAGAAAAATGAAGTTGTAACAAAGTTGCCATAGCGATTCTCCTTCTGATAACGCATACGAAGACAGTGTAAATCTTTTAACGTATTGGATACAGAGAAGAAACAGAGGGAAAAAGGAGAAGACCAGATTAAGAAAATCTGGTGCGTCCGAGTGGACTCGAACCACCGACCCCCACCATGTCAAGGTGGTGCTCTAACCAACTGAGCTACGGACGCAGGATGGTGCGTTCAATTGGACTCGAACCAACGACCCCCACCATGTCAAGGTGGTGCTCTAACCAACTGAGCTATGAACGCAACGTTGTAGGTGACAACGGGGACGAATATTAGCGGCAGAGTGGGAAGGTGGCAAGAGGCAAAACGTAATTTTCTGCGCTATTTCGACCGTTTGCAGAGCTTTTAAGCAAATTGGCTATATTTTGTTGATTTGCAAGGGCGATTTTTATTCAGGATCGCATTTACATCTGATACAACCCAATAATTCGTGTATCAGAGTTTAAACAGAGTTGTTTGCCACCATCTCAAATCTGTCGTGGATAAATCCTCCGTAGCCTTTACACTTAGGTAGCAATAAAGGCACACAGATGCAGCAAAGGAATAAATCATGGGATCTGATGCGAAAAACTTGATGAGCGACGGGAACGTGCAAATTGTTAAGACCGGCGAGGTCATTGGCGCGACTCAACTTACTGAAGGCGAGTTAATTGTTGAGGCTGGCGGAAGAGCTGAAAATACCGTGGTCACGGGGACCGGCTGGTTGAAAGTTGCAACCGGTGGGATCGTCAAATGCACACAGTACGGTAACAATGGCACGCTATCGGTCAGCGACGGTGCCATTGCCACAGATGTTGTTCAGTCCGAGGGAGGCGCAATTAGTCTCTCTACGCTCGCTACGGTTAATGGCCGCCATCCCGAAGGTGAATTCAGCGTTGATCAGGGTTATGCCTGCGGTTTGTTGCTGGAAAATGGCGGTAACCTGCGTGTACTGGAAGGACATCGCGCGGAAAAAATCATTCTCGATCAAGAGGGCGGCCTGTTGGTCAATGGGACAACCTCAGCGGTCGTGGTAGATGAAGGTGGTGAATTGTTGGTGTATCCAGGTGGGGAAGCCAGCAATTGTGAGATTAATCAGGGCGGCGTTTTTATGCTGGCCGGGAAAGCCAGTGATACGTTGCTTGCTGGTGGCACCATGAATAATCTCGGTGGTGAAGACTCTGACACTATTGTTGAGAATGGATCCATTTATCGTCTGGGGACGGATGGCCTTCAGCTCTACAGTTCCGGTAAGACGCAAAACCTGTCCGTGAATGTGGGGGGTCGGGCTGAAGTGCATGCCGGTACGCTGGAAAATGCGGTAATACAAGGTGGAACAGTGATCCTGTTGTCACCCACCAGCGCGGACGAAAATTTTGTCGTAGAGGAAGATCGCGCACCGGTTGAACTGACCGGGAGTGTTGCATTACTGGACGGCGCTTCAATGATTATTGGTTATGGCGCAGAGCTGCAACAATCAACGATTACTGTACAGCAGGGCGGTGTGTTGATTCTCGACGGCAGTACGGTAAAAGGTGACAGTGTCACTTTCATTGTTGGTAACATCAATCTGAATGGCGGAAAACTGTGGCTGATCACTGGTGCGGCAACGCATGTGCAACTGAAAGTGAAACGCCTGCGCGGAGAGGGAGCGATTTGCCTGCAAACCAGTGCGAAAGAAATTTCACCTGACTTCATCAATGTGAAAGGGGAAGTTACCGGGGATATACGCGTTGAGATAACAGATGCCAGTCGGCAAACTCTGTGTAACGCACTGAAACTACAGCCAGACGAAGACGGGATTGGCGCAACGCTCCAGCCTGCGTAAAAACACAGGCGCAACCCGTGAAGGTTGCGCCTTGTCTTTATTAGCGGGACGCTCGTTGCAGAATGATGGCTGACGGCAGACGTTGCAGGAACCGCATACGCAGCATCATCATAATGGCTGCCGACGTCAGGCCAATAATAAAGCCTATCCAGAAGCCTGCTGGCCCCATAGGTTCAACGACCAGATCGGTCAGTGCCAGAATATAGCCGCTTGGCAAGCCCAGCACCCAGTAAGCCGTAAAGGTAATATAGAAAATGGAACGCGTATCTTTATAACCACGCAAAATCCCACTGCCAATCACCTGGATCGAGTCAGAAATCTGATATACCGCCGCCAGCAACATCAAATGCGCAGCCAGCGTTACAACCTCGGGATTGTCGTTGTACAACAGGGCGATTTGCTCCCGCAGTGAAACCGTGAATATGGCCGTCAGGGTTGCCATACAGACACCCACCATAAGCCCGGTCCGCGCAGCGGTTTGCGCATCCAGCGTTGAGCCCTGACCCAGACGATAACCTACGCGGATAGTTACCGCTGCCGCCAGCGACATTGGAAGCACAAACATCAGTGAACTAAAGTTCAGGGCAATCTGGTGTCCTGCGACATCAACAATACCGAGCGGAGACACTAACAGAGCCACGACGGCAAACAGTGTCACTTCAAAGAATAGTGCCAGCGCAATCGGCAAACCGAGTTGAATCAGTCGTTTCATAACCGCAGGATCGGGTTTCGCGGTGCCTTTTTCGTTACGAATATCGCGCATGGAGCGGGCGCGTTTAATGTAAGAAACCATGGCAAGGAACATGACCCAATACACCGCCGCAGTAGCCACGCCACAACCAACGCCACCGAGCTCAGGCATACCGAAATGACCATAAATAAAGATATAGTTCACCGGAATGTTCACCAGCAGGCCGATAAAGCCCATTACCATACCCGGCTTGGTTTTTGCCAGACCTTCACACTGGTTACGGGCAACCTGGAAGAACAGATATCCCGGCGCGCCCCACAGCAACGCACGCAGATAACCCACGGCTTTCTCCGCCAGAGCCGGATCGATGTTTTCCATGGAGCGGATAATGTAACCTGCATTCCACAGCACCAGCATAATGAGAACGGAAACAAAACCTGCCAGCCAGAAACCTTGTCGCACCTGATGCGCAATGCGCTCACGTCGACCAGAACCATTTAATTGCGCGATAACCGGCGTTAATGCCAGCAGCAGTCCGTGACCAAAGAGGATCGCCGGAAGCCAGATAGATGTACCGATAGCGACCGCCGCCATGTCGGTTGCACTATAGCCGCCCGCCATCACGGTATCGACAAAACTCATCGCAGTTTGGGCGATTTGCGCGAGAATCACCGGGATTGCTAATGCTAATAACAGACGCGCTTCACTGATATACTTCTGCACGTGAACACCTTTTATTTGTAGTTATATGAGAGACTAAAAAGCCGCCTGAATGGGCAGCAAAAAGAAGAAGCAGGGGAAATTCAGTCTATTGTAGCGAGGATTTATTAATTCTCCAGTGAAAAAATAGTCATTCTTACCCCTTCACTGGTAAGGGCGTTTGCCACCTGCTATTGTGCTGAACAGAATGTCTTAACTGATTTCAGGAGTTGTAAGTATGTTTACGGGGATTGTACAGGGCACCGCAAAACTGGTGTCGATTGACGAGAAACCAAATTTTCGTACGCATGTGGTGGAGTTACCCGACCACATGCTGGACGGCCTGGAAACCGGTGCGTCCGTGGCGCATAACGGTTGCTGCCTGACCGTGACGGAAATTAACGGCAACCATGTCAGTTTTGACCTGATGAAAGAAACGTTACGCATTACCAATCTTGGCGATTTAAAAGTGGGGGATTGGGTAAACGTTGAGCGTGCGGCGAAATTCAGTGATGAAATTGGCGGACACTTAATGTCAGGTCATATTATGACCACCGCTGAAGTGGCGAAAATATTAACCTCGGAAAATAATCGCCAGATCTGGTTTAAAGTCCAGGATAGTCAGTTGATGAAATATATTCTGTACAAAGGATTTATTGGCATCGACGGTATTAGCCTGACCGTCGGCGAAGTCACGCCAACGCGTTTTTGCGTCCATTTAATTCCGGAAACACTGGAACGCACGACTCTTGGGAAGAAAAAACTTGGCGCACGCGTCAACATTGAAATCGATCCACAAACTCAGGCAGTGGTAGATACGGTAGAACGTGTGCTGGCGGCACGAGAAAATGCCATGAATCAACCAGGTACAGAAGCCTGATCTGAAATCGCCCCCGGAGAGGGGGCGATAGAATAGCCTTTAGCGAGCCACTCGAAGGCCGTTTTCAACACCGCGTGAGAACACGACCTGCCAGAGCTGAATATCACGGGCGCGGAAAGCACCTGCACAGGCATTCAGATAATAGGTAAACATTCGTTTAAAGCGTTCACTGTAGTTATCCGCAATTTCTGGCCATGCGGCGAGGAATCGTTCATACCACGCCATCAACGTAGTATCGTAATCAGCACCGAAGTTATGCCAGTCTTCCATCACAAAGTGGGGTTCGCTGGATTGAGCAATCTGGCGTACAGAGGGCAGGCAACCGTTCGGAAAAATATATTTGTTAATCCAGGGATCAACATTCAGATCGGTTTTTTTCGAACCGATAGTATGGAGCAGGAATATGCCTTCCGGTTTCAAATTACGATCCACCACCGCAAAATAGGTATCGTAATTTTTCGGTCCGACGTGCTCGAACATCCCCACGGAAACAATACGATCAAACTGGTCGTTCAGGTCACGATAATCTTGCAGCAAAATGGTGACATCCAGGCCTTCACAGCGTTCCTGAGCCATTTTTTGCTGTTCGGCAGAAATGGTGACGCCCACCACGCTTACGTCATAATTAGATGCCATGTAGTGTGCCAGTCCGCCCCAGCCGCAGCCAATATCCAGTACGCGCATCCCTGGTTTTAACTGCAATTTTTCACAAATCATTTTGAGCTTCGCCTGCTGGGCAGATTCCAGATTATCGGCATCTTTCCAGTAAGCGCAGGAATATTGCATGAAGGGATCAAGCATGCGGCTGAACAAGTCATTACCCAAATCGTAATGCTCTTTGCCGACTATCCAGGCACGTTTTTTACTCTGCAGATTGAAGAGACGAGCGCCGGCAATACGCAGCGTGTCTTTGAAATGATGGGGGAGTTGGTTCTCGAGACCTGCGCGTAAGACTTTGCTAAAAAACATATCCAGTCGGTCACATTCCCACCAGCCATCCATATAACTTTCGCCTAACCCCAAAGAGCCTTCTTGCAGAACGCGTTTAAAAAAATCGGGGTTTTTCACACGAATATCCGCCGGGGCAGAACCGTTAATGGCTATACCGGCACGGCTAAGTAATTCGTTGGCGATACGGTACCAGTTGTCATCCGGTACGCTGACTTCTTCTATACACGATGAACTCATAGTTTCTCCATCACTGGTCGGTGATCAGAACCTTAAAACAGCGTAGACGCTTTTTGGGCTTTGTGAGAAATCTCGCAGAAAAAACCGCGAGTCTATAATCCGACGTAGAACAGAGGGAAAGGAGGAACCCTTGCCGAAATGACCATCCATAGTGAGTCGGGAACGATCCTGTCCCCGTAAAAACATAATATTTATCGTAGCTTTAACAACTCGAAATTAGTATAGGCCGCTAATTTCAATCATACAACAAAATTTTGTTAGCAGCCTAAGTATAAGTATATCGATATAGATCAGTGTGATTCGCTATGAGCGACTTCGGCATTGCCATGATTCTGGCAGCCAACTTCTTCACAACGTTGCATCATGTAACCCAGCGCGACCAGCACTACTGTTGATAACATCACGCTGGTGGTGGTGAGCAATGGCGTGCTGATACTGATCAGCCAGGAAACTACCAGACTTGCGAGGAAGCACAGACCCAGTTGTAGAGTGTTCTGCAACGCTGCGGCGCGACCAGTTGCGTGTGGGAAGGGACGCAGCGCCTGGGCGACAACAATAGGGTAGATCGCGCCATTGGCAATCGCCATCACACAGAATGGGATCAGGATTTCGACCAGCGACACATGGCTAATGAAGCCTGCAGCCCAGGTCGCAATGACGCTGACTGCAAACAGCACCAGCAACCACGGTAATAACTGCTTGCCTTGCCATTTCTGCAGTGCGGCGCGACAGCCATAACCACCAATCAGAAACGCGATAGTTTGCGGGACATAACTTAAACCAATAACTGCCGGGCTGTAGCCCATTTCACTAAGGATGAACGGTGAACCGGTCAGCCATGCAAAAAAACTGGCTGAACAGGCCGCATATATCAGCACGTTGCCGCGATAGGTTTTAGAACGTAGCAGGTCGGTAAAGGTCAGACCATCCTGACTATTGTTACGGGCCTTCGTCGTGGGTTTGAGCCAGAAAATAGGCAGAATCAGCACCACGGTAATGGCAAACAGGGTGGCGAAAATCGCCTGCCAGGAAAAATGGACCAGCAGCCAGCTTCCTAACAGGGGAGCAAGTGCCGGAGACAGACCCACCAGCGGCATGATGGTCGCAAAAATACGGTTGACTTTCTGTGAAGGATAATAATCCGTCACTAACGCTTGCCAGATAACCGCCGCGGCGCAGACCCCCACAGCCTGTACAAAACGCAATACCAGCAGCGTAGCGGCGTTTTCTACCCACAGCATCCCCAGACTACCTAACGCAAAAATTGTCAGGCCGATTAATAACACCGGTTTACGACCATAACGGTCGGAGAGTGGCCCCCACAGAAGCTGGGCTGCGGCAAAACCGGCAAGGAACAGACTAAGGCTGGCACTGACAGCAGACGCAGGCGTTTGCAGGTCGGCCTGTATGGCGGCGAAAGCAGGCAGATACATATCGGTTGCCAGAAAACCGAGTACGCTCAAACCCGCCAGCCAGACTAAAAATCTTTTCCCAGGTTGCATGTATATTCTCTAAATCTCTCAATTAAACACCGCCGCAAAGTGTAGGGAGTGAAATTAGTGTTGTGAAACGGTAATATTTGATGACTGGTTTCAAAAATTTTGTAGGCAGACTATGTGGTCAGAATATTCACTCGAAGTTGTTGATGCGGTAGCGCGTAATGGTAGTTTTAGCGCTGCGGCACAGGAGCTGCATCGCGTTCCTTCTGCGGTCAGCTATACCGTGCGTCAGCTGGAAGAGTGGCTGGCGGTGCCGCTCTTTGAACGACGGCACCGTGATGTGGAGCTGACCGCTGCTGGAGCGTGGTTTCTCAAAGAAGGGCGCTCTGTTGTCAAAAAAATGCAGATCACCCGCCAGCAATGTCAGCAGATAGCGAACGGCTGGCGCGGTCAGTTAGCTATCGCAGTGGATAATATTGTCAGGCCAGAACGTACACGGCAGATGATCGTTGATTTTTATCGCCATTTTGATGATGTCGAACTTCTTGTCTTTCAGGAAGTGTTCAACGGTGTCTGGGATGCGCTTTCCGACGGGCGCGTGGAACTGGCGATTGGCGCAACACGCGCGATTCCGGTAGGCGGTCGTTATGCCTTCCGGGATATGGGGATGCTAAGCTGGAGTTGCGTTGTTGCCAGCCACCACCCGCTGGCGTTGATGGATGGCCCATTCAGCGATGATACGTTGCGCAACTGGCCGTCGTTGGTGCGCGAAGACACCTCGCGAACGCTACCTAAGCGTATTACCTGGTTGCTGGATAACCAAAAAAGACTTGTCGTGCCTGACTGGGAATCATCGGCAACCTGTATCTCGGCAGGATTATGCATAGGGATGGTGCCAACACATTTCGCCAAACCGTGGCTTAATGAGGGGAAGTGGGTAGCATTAGAACTGGAAAACCCCTTTCCGGATTCGGCATGTTGTCTGACATGGCAGCAAAATGATATGTCGCCTGCGTTAACCTGGTTGCTTGAGTATCTCGGCGATAGTGAGACGCTGAATAAGGAGTGGCTGCGGGAGCCGGAAGAGACTCCCGCAACGGGTGATTAACGACGATAGTCGCGGAACGGGCCGTCAGCCACGGAGCGGCGTTCAATCAAGCGCGGATGCACTTCAATGGACTGCGGTTCTTCACGTTTGTTGACGATACGATCCAACAGCATGTTGAACGCTGTTTCACCCAGCGAGTCTTTTGGCTGATGGATCGTGGTCAGCGCCGGCGTAAAATAGCGGGCGTTGCGCACGTTATCATAACCGATCAGCGAAACATCCTGCGGGACGCGCAGGCCCATTTCATCAGCAGCACAAAGTGCGCCCATTGCCATGATATCGCCACCACAGAAGACGGCAGTAGGGCGATGCGGCTGCGACAGGATTTGCTGCATGGCGCGATAACCGGATTCAGGTTCAAAATCACCCTGCACAATCCAGCTTTCCGGCACCTTGATCATTGCTTCTTCCATCGCCTTCATAAAACCGGCAAGGCGGCCTGCGCCAGTGTTACGTTCCAGCGGGCCGGGGATAACGCCGATTTCGCGGTGACCGCGTTCAATCAGATAACGCCCGGCCATGTAGCCGCCTTCAAACGCGTTATCAATGACCGCATCGGTGAAGTCAGCTTTTGCTTCACCCCAGTCCATCACCACCATTGGGATATGGCGATACTCTTCCAGCATCGCCAGCAACGGCTCTGGGTACTCAGAACACATCACCAGCAGACCATCGACGCGTTTTTGCGCCATCATCGACAGATAAGCCCGCTGTTTCTCAAGATTGTTCCACGCATTACCCAGAATCAGGGTGTAACCTTTCTGGAAGCAATTTTTTTCAACCGCTTCAATGATCTCGGCAAAATAGGCCGCTTCGCTGCTGGTCGCCAGCAAACCGATAGACTTGGTGTGGTTAACCTTCAGGCTACGCGCCACCGCGCTAGGGGAGTAGTGTAATTCTTTAATCGCTGCCCACACGGCGTTGCGCGTTTCTTCAGCGACGAAACGTGTTTTGTTGATCACGTGTGACACAGTTGTAGTGGAAACGTTTGCTCGTTTCGCTACATCTTTTATTGTTGCCATTCCATTTCACTCCAGACCCTAACTTCAGCTCCTGCAAAATCGCAAGGTAAACGTTTGCCTTTACACACCTTACGCACAACAAAAGTGTTGCGGTACGCCGGAAAAACGACACGGAGCGTCAGGAAGGGGTCAATGGCCAGTACGCAAATAGTGTAAGCGTGGAATTTTGGCCGATCTTGACGAAAAGGGGAAGTGGTAAAAACACTTATCATTATAAATGACGGGAGATTTTTTCATCACAGTGTGTAAAAATGCGTAATATCACTTTTTGTGTGGTAATAAAAAAGGAGAAAACTTGATGAGCACCGACCTTAAATTTTCACTGGTAACAACGATTATCGTCCTCGGTTTGATCGTAGCCGTGGGTTTGACTGCCGCGCTGCACTGATTTCCTCTCGAGGGAGCGCGTTCTCCCTCGCATCTCCTTCCTGTTTGTTAGCAAAATGGCAAAAGTGTTTTCTCTTTTTGTTATTTTCATTTTTTTGTGATTGCTGTCATGCTTTCGCCACTTTAATGAATATCGCGTAATGACGCGAAGAGGTGGAGATAAGGCATGAAAATTAACTATCCGTTGCTGGCGCTGGCGATTGGCGCGTTTGGTATCGGGACAACGGAGTTCTCGCCAATGGGCTTGTTGCCCGTCATTGCGCGCGGTGTGGATGTCTCGATTCCCGCTGCCGGAATGTTAATCAGTGCCTATGCAGTTGGCGTAATGGTGGGCGCGCCGCTGATGACGCTTCTACTTTCTCATCGTGCCCGCCGCAGTGCGTTGATTTTCCTGATGGCAATTTTCACGCTAGGCAACGTTCTTTCCGCCATCGCGCCGGATTATATGACCCTGATGCTTTCACGCATTTTGACCAGCCTGAATCACGGAGCATTTTTTGGTTTGGGTTCAGTCGTGGCCGCAAGCGTGGTGCCAAAACATAAACAGGCCAGCGCAGTTGCCACTATGTTTATGGGGTTAACCCTGGCAAATATCGGTGGCGTGCCGGCGGCGACCTGGTTGGGTGAAACCATCGGCTGGCGGATGTCATTTCTGGCAACGGCGGGGCTGGGAGTGATTTCAATGGTAAGTCTGTTCTTCTCATTACCTAAAGGTGGTGCAGGGGCACGACCTGAAGTGAAAAAAGAGCTGGCGGTATTAATGCGTCCGCAGGTGCTGTCTGCATTGCTGACGACGGTACTGGGAGCTGGTGCAATGTTTACTCTCTACACCTATATCTCTCCGGTACTGCAAAGTATTACCCACGCAACACCGGTGTTCGTCACGGCAATGCTGGTGCTGATTGGTGTCGGATTCTCTATCGGTAACTATCTCGGCGGCAAACTGGCAGATCGTTCAGTTAACGGCACGTTGAAAGGCTTTTTGTTGCTGCTGATGGTGATTATGCTGGCAATCCCGTTCCTGGCCCGCAATGAGTTCGGCGCAGCTATTAGCATGGTGGTGTGGGGCGCAGCAACCTTTGCGGTCGTACCGCCGTTACAGATGCGCGTGATGCGTGTCGCCAGTGAAGCGCCGGGTCTGTCTTCATCAGTCAATATTGGTGCCTTTAATCTTGGAAATGCGCTGGGAGCAGCTGCTGGTGGTGCGGTAATTTCCGCTGGGCTGGGATACAGCTTTGTGCCGGTGATGGGAGCGATTGTCGCGGGACTGGCATTATTGCTGGTGTTTATGTCAGCCAGAAAACAACCTGAAACAGTTTGCGTTGCTAACAGCTAATTAAACAAAAACGCAGAAGGATAACCTTCTGCGTTACAGTTGCTGACAACGTGCGATTTATCTTGCCGGATGCGGTGTTAACGACTCATCCGCGTTGACATGAAAAGACGCGTTAGGCGTCGTATCATGCAGCGCTTGTCGGATGCGGCGAGTGCCTTATCCGACCTACATCGATGATCCGCGTAGGCCTGATAAGCGTAGCGCTTCAGGCAATGCTGCATTTGCCATCAGTTATTATGCAGCGAGATTTTTCGCTACGAATTCCCAGTTCACCAGCGCCCAGAAGTGCTCCAGATAGCCAGGACGTGCATTGCGATAGTCGATGTAATAAGCGTGTTCCCAGACATCAACGGTCAGCAGCGGAGTCGCATCGGTGGTCAGCGGAGTACCCGCGTTAGAGGTTGAAACGAAAGCCAGTTTGCCATCGCTGTTTTTCACCAGCCAGGTCCAGCCAGAACCAAAGTTTTTGATCGCTGCATCAGTAAACTGCGCTTTGAAATCGGCAAAGCTGCCAAAAGATGCGGCGATAGCTTCAGCGACTTTTCCAGTCGGTTCGCCACCGGCGTTCGGTGCCAGGCAGTTCCAGTAGAAAGTATGGTTCCAGACCTGAGCTGCGTTGTTGAATACGCCACCTTCAGAGCTGCGAATAATCTCTTCCAGTGATTTACCTTCAAACGCGGTACCTTTAATCAGGTTGTTCAGGTTAGTGACATAAGTCTGATGGTGCTTGCCGTAGTGATACTCGATGGTTTCCGCAGAAATGTGCGGTGCCAGAGCATCTTTAGCATATGGTAGTGCAGGTAATTCGAATGACATTGCTACTCTCCTTTATTATTAATTTGCATACGTACAATAGCCTTATTGTGCGTATGGATAGGGTAGCAAATTAAAAGGTGAGACAAAAGATGAACTTACCCTGTTGCCGTAACAACAGGGTAAAGTTTTAGCGAAGTGTTTTTGGGGTCATTACCCGACGAGCGCCAACATAGTGGCGCTGCCAGTAGTCTTCACTGAGAGAAGTGATTTGAATTTCCTGACCTGTGCGCGGTGACTGAATAAATTTGCCGTTGCCGACATACACGCCGACATGATCGGCTGTGCCGCGTCCCTGAGTACGGAAAAAGACCAGGTCGCCGTTTTTCAGTTCACTACGTTCGATTGGCGCTGCATCACGCAGGTGATACATTTCATTCGCCGTACGCGGAATACGAATTTTCACCAAATCTTTATAAGCGTAATAAACCAGGCCGCTGCAATCAAAACCGGTACGCGGTGAGCTGCCACCCCAACGATATGGCTTACCAATTTGCTGCATCAGTTTATTCATTGCCACTTTCGTAGCTTTTTGCACCTTCGCTTTGTGCGCGTCGGCAAGAGTTCCTGACGCGGCATTTTTGACTTTCACACAATGCGATTTATAGCCCTTACGTTTGGTACACTTTTCGGTAAAGCTGGCTGAGGCCGTTTTATTGACGGCGTGTTTGCTGCGAGTTTTGGCGTTTTTAGAAGCGGTAATGGAAGATTTTTTAACGGAAGAAGCGGTTTTGCTTTTGGTCGTACTTTTACTGGCGGCTTTTTTCGCTGTTTTCTGGGTCTTTTTGGTGGTTGCCGTGCTTTTCTTTTTATCTGCTTTTTTGGTGATATGAGTGGTAGCAGAACTCTCCCTGGCTTGCTTTGAAGCATGGGCCATAGGCGTTAAAGGCAGGGTGGTAAAAAGTAAAGCACAGAGCGTGATCGAAATACGGTTTATCCGCGCCACTGAGCGTCCCTCTGTTAAGGCAGGTCTATCATGCCTGCGTCTGATTTACAAAACTTGATGATTCTAATGCATAGAAGAAGAGAAAGTTAATAGCTTTTATTGTTAAAAAATACGTTTCGTTGGCGAGCGCAAAAAAATGCAGCAGTGAAAGCTAAAAATGGTTATAAATACGCCAGTTTGCCGGCATCAGAGAAGAAACGAATATTTGAAATGCAACAAATAGAGCAAAGGGATAAAATAGCAAAAGCGTGATGAAAATGTTATTTTCCGATGCCGCACTGACCCGCTACAATGTCAGATTACTGCCGTAAAGAAGTTTGAGGAAGCAAGACAATGAGCACCACTATCGAAAAAATCCAACGCCAGATTGCTGAAAACCCGATCCTGCTGTACATGAAAGGTTCACCGAAACTGCCGAGCTGCGGTTTCTCTGCCCAGGCAGTCCAGGCGCTTGCCGCATGTGGCGAACGTTTTGCCTATGTTGATATTCTGCAGAATCCGGACATTCGTGCGGAACTGCCGAAATATGCTAACTGGCCGACCTTCCCGCAACTGTGGGTTGACGGCGAGCTGGTCGGCGGTTGTGATATCGTGATCGAAATGTATCAGCGTGGCGAACTGCAGCAGCTGATCAAAGAAACTGCCGCTAAATACAAGTCTGAAGAGCCGGACGCGGAATAATCCGTCCTGCAATACTGACGGATGCGAACGGGCATCCGTCAGTCCTTTCTCTATCCCCAATCCAGCCCTTGTGGCGAACTTGAAAATCCCGCCTCACGCAGCAGCGTAAACATCGGCGTTTGCCGGACCGGTAGATCATTCACTTCTGTTAGCGTAAAGCGCAGCCGTGGTTCGCGACGCAGTGCGGTAGTCAGCGCGTGGAAAACCTCTGGGGCGAGTAATTCCTCTTTTTCCTGCCAGACCAGCATTTTTTTGCCACCTTGCGCCAGATAGAGTAACAATTTGCCGCCAGAAACGACCACCAGCGCACCCGCCCGACGCGTTGGAACCAGCGTTGCCGGATGTGCAGGCCAGGGCAGAAGATTTCCCCACACATTAGCCGGATCGTTGGCAGAGAGCGCCACTGGTGTATAGTGGCGCGTTTGCGTGGCTTGTGTCGCCAGATCGCGCAATCGGTCAATAGTCAGACGTTCAGCGAATTGCGCGCCACCCAGACCTTCTACAAAACGACCTCGCATAATTCGCCCGGAGTCTTCCATACTTCGACAAAGCGTTTGCATCGATGGAAACCCGCCAGGGATATTTTCGGCTATCACCGCCTGACGACTGATGATGCCGTAGCGGTCGAGCATATTTTCCGCCAGCGCCAGCATCCTTTCGGTATCGTTTAGTGGCTCCACCTGCAATAACGACCAGCGTCCAGCCAGATTTGGTGTGTTGTAAGATACCCGCGGCGAGACGGGTTGCGCATAGACAGGACGTCCACGACGAGCCCGGTGACTGCGGCGAGTTGAGGTGCGTGCGTTGGAACTGCTGCGGGTGAGGGCGCGTAACGGTGCCCAAATGTCGCTGGTGATGACGCCTTGCCAGACCAGCGCCCATAACGCCTCTTGCAGGGCAGAGAGATCAACCGATTCGCCGATTTTGTCGCGTATCCGTTGGCTGATTTGTTGTGCAAACCAGGCTCCTCCGTCAGCCAGAACAGCGACTATCGCTTGTTGCAGCGCCGAACGATTCGCCTGATCCGCTTCGGCGGGAGTGAACGATTCTGCAGCATATTCCTGTAGATGCAGTGCCACCAGGCCGTCATCTTCACCCAGTTTTTTTTGCCCCGACCAGATAACCGCACCGGTTGCCAGTAATTCATCGAGCATTTCTGACGAATAGTCGCGTACGCGGGCAGGCAGGATCTGGCTTTCCCAGAGTGAGGCGGGTAAACCGACTCCGGCAAGCTGTTCGATCACCCGCATCACGCCATCTACGCCCTCATAAACGCCTGGCGATGTTGAGGCAAAGAGCGCCGGGCTACCATCGGTGGCGGGTAATACGCCCTGACGTTCCAGCAGCAATCGCGCATAGGTCGTGGCTGCAACGGGACGCGTCGCTTCTCTGGCGGCTTGCAGCGAGCGCAAACGCAGACGACGAAATACTTCATCGCTCACCCAGATGTCTTGTTGCAGATTCATCACCAGACCCTGTTCACGCAGTTGCTGAAGCTGCTCTTCGACAATGGCAATACCGAGACTAAACTCATGAGCCAGTTGTTCAGCCGTGACCAGAGCATGAGCCCGGAGATAGCGCAGAAAGAGGTCGCGAAGCGGGTAACTGACTCTATGTAAATAAATCTCTGGCAATGACTCTGGTAGTCGTACGCCGAGGGCATCACGCAGCCTGGCGGCATCATCCATACAGGCAAGACGCTCCTGTCCGCTAATCATCGCTGGGAAGATTCGTTTTACTGCAAGAAGATTTTCCAGATACGACGCAACCTCTTCACTGCTGCCTGTATGCCGTTGCGCCAGGTCTTCAACGGTCATTGGCCCCAGTTCGCGCAGCAGGTCGAACAATCCTTCTTCACCTTTCGCTCTTCTGCCAGGAGCCAGTCGTTGCAACTCTTCTTCCACCTGGCGAATGACCTGCGGGTCGAGTAATTCCCCCGGATCGACCTGTCCGAGTAGATTGCGCAGTAACTCGCTGTCCAGCGACAGTACGGATGCCCGGCGCTCTGCCAGCGGGGCGTCGCTCTGGTACATAAATTCCGCGACATAGCCGAACAATAAACTTGTGGCGAAAGGCGAGGGCGTAGTGGTCGTTACATCGGATATTTGAATTTCGCCACCGTTCAGGCGACGCATCAAACGTTCCAGTGCGGGAAGATCATAAACATCTTGCAGACATTCGCGTAGGGTTTCGAGAATGACCGGAAAATCCGGATATCCCTGAGCGATTTCCAGCAACTGACTGGCGCGCAGCCGTTGTTGCCAAAGCGGGGTGCGATGGCCCGGAGTGCGCCCCGGCATTAATAATGCCCGCGCGGCGCATTCGCGAAAACGGGCGGCGAAAAGTGCCGAGCTGCCTACCGCCTCGCGGACAATTTGCAGCAACTTTTCTGGTTCAAACAAAAAAATCGCGGCATCGGGCAATTTACCATCGGTGTCAGGAATACGTGCAACAATGCCGTCATCACTGGCGACCACCGACGCGTCAGCGCCCCATAGCGCATGTATTCGCCCGGCAATCGCCAGCGCCCAGGGTTCATGCACCCGTCTTCCATAGGGAGAGTGCAAAATAATACGCCAGTCACCAATTTCATCACGGCACCGTTCGAGGACCAGATGGCGACTCCCCGGAACGATGCCCGTCGCGTTGCGCTGCTCCTCAATCAACCCCTGAATATTGGCGATCGTATTTTCTTCTGCCAGCCACGGGGGAATAGTCCCGGAAAAGAACGCGCCATCCGCCAGCAAATGAAGAAAATCGCCGATCATCTCGCCTAATTCAGCCGGACGTCCGTTACCTTCACCACGCCAGAAGGGGAGCCGGGCAGAACGACCCGGAGCAGGAGTCACAATCACCTGATCGCGGGTGATTTGCTGGATCCGCCATGAGGTAGCGCCGAGAGTGATAATGTCGTTCACCCGCGACTCATATACCATCTCCTCATCCAGTTCACCCACCCGCCGCGAACCGGCCTTTTCTTCACCTTCGGGTAATAACACGCTATACATGCCACGATCCGGAATGGTGCCGCCGCTGGTAACCGCCAACAATTGAGCGCCAGGTCGGGCGGTCAATATCCCGGTCTCCCTGTTCCAGACCAGTTTGGGGCGAAAAGCAGAAAAATCGCCAGAGGGATAGCGCCCGGAAAGCATATCCAGCGTGGCGTCAAAAACACGTCTTGGCAGATCTTTCCACGGTGCGGCACGGCGTACGCGGGAGTACCATTCGTCTACCTGTAATGCATCCATCGCCGCGGCGGCAACGGTTTGCTGCGCAAGGACGTCGAGAGGATTATGCGGTGGTGTCAGGTTTTCCAGCCTGCCTGCGAACATACACTCTACAATGACTGCGGAATCGACTAAATCACGCCGGGTACGGGGGAAAAACAGCCCTTTAGATACACCGCCAACCTGATGTCCGGCGCGACCAATGCGTTGTAACCCACTGGCAACAGAAAGCGGCGTTGCCACCTGAATCACCAGATCCACCGCGCCCATATCAATCCCCAGTTCAAGACTGGAGGTTGCGACCACGCAGCGTAATTCACCCGATTTCAGCGCCTGTTCGGTGATTGCTCGTTGTTCTTTAGAGACGGAGCCGTGGTGTGAGCGGGCAATAAAAACGTCGCTACTTTGTACACGGTTAGAGGTTGCGCCGGAGGTCGACTCGAAATGGGCCGCATCAACGGCGATAGACGGGGAACGCTGTAAGCGTGCGGCGTAAAGCTCATTTAATCGTGCCGTCAGTTTTTCCGCCAGCCCGCGTGAATTAGTAAAGACAATGGTCGAGCGATGGCGCAACACTTCATCAAGGATACCCGTTTCAATATATGGCCAGATGGAGCCTTCCCGGCCGGCATGGCTGTCTTCGCCGGTGCCGCTGGCGACCGATGAGACATCATCCATATTGGCGACCGGTACGACAATTCGTATCTGCGGATGGCGCATTGCGGGCGGGTTGACTACCGTAACCGGGCGATCGCCACCAAGAAATGCTGCCACATCGCTGGCTGAGCGCACAGTGGCAGAAAGGCCAATTCGCTGTGCTGAGGTGTGGAGCAGCGCATCGAGCCGCTCCAGACTTAACGCCAGATGCGCACCACGTTTACTGCCCGCTACCGCGTGGACTTCATCAATAATTACCGTTTCGACGCCGCGTAGCGTTTCGCGCGCGCGGGAGGTCAGCATCAGATAGAGTGATTCGGGTGTGGTGATCAGAATATCCGGCGGATTACGGGTGAGTTTGCTGCGTTCCTGTGCAGGCGTATCGCCAGTACGGATCCCTACGCGAAGATTGACTTCCGTTTCGCCGCGCCGCCGCCGTTCATCGGCAATACCCTTCAACGGGATCTGCAAGTTGCGCTGAACGTCGGTGCCCAGGGCTTTTATCGGTGAAATATAGAGGATGCGTGAGGTTTTACGCTTATGCGCCTCGCGGGTATCTTCGCCGCCTTCGCGGAAGAGCCGATCGAGGGCGTAGAGAAATGCTGCCAGCGTTTTCCCGGAGCCGGTCGGTGCAATCACCAGCGCATGTTCGCTTCGCGCCGCCACATGCCAGGTTTGCGGCTGGACAGCGGTCGGCTGTTTAAAGGCGCGAAGAAACCAGTCGCGGGTCGCCGGTGAAAACACGTCCGGCAGGAGCGATGAAGGGTCTGGATTATCTGCCATTAACGCTATTCCCCGTGAATATCATGCAGGATGCGTGGAATAGCCTCACTATAGATGCCTGAATCATTGCATGTCATCAGGCATCGACTCGATTACACCTCTTCGGCGGCAGGTAGCGGCCAGCCTCCCAGACGTTTCCAGCGGTTGACGATTTCACAAAACAGCACAGCAGTGCGTTCGGTGTCGTACAGCGCGGAGTGCGCCTGGGTGCTGTCGAAGTCCATGCCAGCGGTCTGGCAAGCCTTTGACAATACGGTTTGTCCGAGTGCCAGCCCGGCCAGTGCAGCAGTGTCAAAAGTGGCGAAAGGGTGGAACGGGTTACGTTTCAGTGAGGCGCGTTCTGCGGCGGCCATCATAAAGCTGTGATCAAAATTGGCATTGTGCGCCACCATAATGGCGCGGTTACAGCCGCTCGCTTTAATACCTTTACGTACAACTTTAAAAATTTCGTGCAGCGCCTCGTATTCGCTGACCGCGCCGCGATCGGGATCGTTCGGGTCAATGCCGTTGAAGGCGAGGGCTTCTGGTTGCAAATTTGCGCCGACAAATGGTTCGACGTGGAAATGTAATGTGGTGTCCGGCATCAGCCAGCCTTGTTCATCCATTTTCAGGGTGATGGCGGCAATCTCAAGCAGCGCATCGGTTTTGGCGTTAAATCCGGCTGTTTCAACATCGATCACAACAGGATAAAAACCACGAAAACGGTCGCACAGACCGGTAAGTTGAGCGTTATCGGACATCTGATTCTCTTAATACGGATAAATTGCAGCGCGCATTATGACAAATATTACTTGTCGATGCAGTAAAGATGCGGGCGCGATGAGTTCACGCCCGGCAGGAGATTAGTTGCCCAGACCGCGACCGGCGTCTTTCTCTTCGATTAACTCAATTTTGTAACCGTCCGGATCTTCCACAAACGCGATAACCGTAGTACCGCCTTTTACCGGACCCGCTTCACGGGTCACGTTACCCCCGTTTTGACGGATTTTTTCGCACGCTTCAGCGGCGTTATCTACGCTAAGCGCGATGTGACCATAAGCAGTGCCGAGTTCGTATTTATCCACGCCCCAGTTGTAGGTCAGTTCAATCACCGCTTCTTCGGTTTCCGGGCCGTAGCCAACAAACGCCAGTGAGTATTTGTATTCCGGGTTTTCGCTGGTACGCAGCAGTTTCATGCCCAGCACTTTGGTATAAAAATCGATGGAGCGTTGCAAATCGCCAACGCGCAGCATGGTATGAAGAAGACGCATCTTTTTATCCTCAAAATGGCTAACAGATTCAAAATGTTGTTTTAGTATAGCGGCGGCTTTACGCCGCTCGCAATGTTGGATTACAACGTCGGGTAATCGGTATAGCCTTCCGCGCCGCCACCGTAGAAACTTTCGGCACGCTGTGGGTTAAGATCAGCTTTGCGCTGCAAGCGGGCGACCAGATCCGGGTTCGCAATCCAGTCACGACCAAATGCCACCGCATCAATTAACCCTTTGCCGATCAGCGTTTCAGCTTTTTCTACTGTGTATGCACCTGCGCCGATAATCGGACCGTGGAAACGGGCGCGTACTTTTTCGCGGAACGCATCAGTATACGGTTCACCCCCCGCCCAATCTGGTTCTGACATATGCAGATAAGCAATGCCGCGTTTACCCAGTTGTTCAATCAGATACAGTGCATCGGCTTCTTCATTCGGGCCGTTATCTGTGTTCTGGAAAGTACCGATTGGCGAAACGCGAATGCCAATGCGATCGGCACCCCATTCTTCAATCCCGGCATCGACCACTTCCAGTACCAAACGTGCGCGATTTTCCACGCTGCCGCCGTACTGATCGGTACGATGGTTTGAAGAAGGAGAAAGGAACTGATGCAGCAAATAACCGTGAGCAGAGTGGAGCTCTACCAGATCAAAACCGGCTTCACGCGCGTTAGCAATGGCCTGACGGAAATCATTGACGATACCTGGAATCTCTTCCAGTTCAAGCGCACGCGGCATGGATGTTTCAACACGGATCGCCTGACCATTTTCATCGCGCAGAGAAGTACGTGTTCCCGCGCTAAGTGCTGAAGGCGCTACCGGTGCCTGACCGCCAGGTTGCAGGCTGGCGTGAGAAATGCGTCCGGTGTGCCACAGCTGCACGGCCATATGACCATTTTCAGCATGAACGCCAGCGGTGATTTTTTTCCATGCGGCAATTTGCTCCGGACTATGGATGCCAGGCGCACCTGCATATCCTTTTGCCTGGGCAGAAATTTGCGTGGCTTCACTAATAATCAAACCGGCACTGGCACGTTGGCGATAGTATTCCGCCATCAACGGGGTAGGAATGTCACCCGGTTCAATACTGCGCAGACGCGTCAGCGGTGCCATAAAAATACGGTTTGCCGCCGTGATCGCGCCCACTTTCAGTGGGGAATACAGTTTTTCAGATGACATAAAGGCTCCCGGTCGTCTGGTGATAAAAAATGCCTGCTAAACGGCAGGCGTCGCAATAATGTTTTTTACATGGGCCAGCGCGTTTTCCAGTGGCTCGAAACTGCGCGAAATTTTGGCCTGCAGATTCGCGCCAAGCCACAGTGCGTAAAGCACTTGTGCCTGTTGCAGCGGTTCGCCACAAAAGGTTAAACAATGGTTCTCACGGCCATTTTCCAGCGCCTGAGAGAGCAGGGCGATCACGCCGCGAGCACCTTTATCCATCGCGCTGCGCATATCTTCTGACAGATCGCACACTTCGGCAGAGAGTTTTACTGTCAGGCAACCACTGATGGTTCCATGTTGGCAAAACTGGTTCAGTGTTTGCTGGTAATAAGCCAGTATGCGGTCGCGGTAGTTACCTTCGCCGGATTGCAGCAACTCAGTCAGTCGCTGGTGATATGCGGCGTAATGACGCTCAAGCATGGCAACGCCAAACGCTTCTTTAGAGCGAAAGTAGTGATAGAAGGACCCTTTCGGCACTTCAGCGGTTTTTAGTAATTCGCTTAGCCCCATCCCGGTGAATCCACGTTGCAGGCAAAGTTGCTCGCCCGTCGCCAGGAGATGTTCGCGAGTATCATGTTCGGTGTGTTTGTTCATGCGTTGGAGTGTAGTAGACCAGTCGGTCTAGTGCAAGCAAAGTTGCTACTTTGGACATTAACAGCTTCAATAATGGTAATAATCTTATCTGAGGAGGGCGAAGTGGCGGAGCAATTAGAGTTCTTTCCCGTCCAGAGCCCGTGCCGGGGAATTTGCCAGTCTGACGAACGCGGGTTTTGTCGCGGCTGTTTTCGTAGTCGTGATGAGCGTTTTAACTGGAATAAAATGAGCGATGGCGAAAAACAAGAGGTGCTGCGCCTTTGTCGGCAGCGATTAATGCGCAAATTACGCGCAAATAAGCCAGCGTCATCAGACGAACCGGAGCAACCATCACTCTTTTGAACCTAATCTTGCGTATACTCCTCTCATATCTGATAAGAGGAAGCGATTATGGTTCAGCGTATTACTATTGCGCCGCAAGGCCCGGAGTTTTCCCGTTTTGTGATGGGCTACTGGCGATTGATGGACTGGAATATGTCCGCCCGCCAGCTGGTCAGTTTTATTGAAGAGCATCTGGATCTCGGCGTGACCACCGTGGACCATGCTGATATTTATGGTGGCTATCAGTGCGAAGCGGCGTTTGGCGAGGCACTGAAACTGGCACCTCACCTGCGTGAACGGATGGAAATCGTCAGTAAATGCGGTATCGCGACGACCGCGCGTGAAGAAAACGTCATTGGTCATTACATCACTGACCGCGATCACATCATTAAGAGCGCCGAACAGTCGCTAATTAATCTCGCGACCGATCATCTGGATTTGCTGTTAATCCACCGACCAGACCCGTTAATGGATGCCGATGAAGTGGCGGACGCGTTCAAACATCTGCATCAGAGCGGCAAAGTGCGTCATTTTGGCGTATCGAACTTTACGCCTGCGCAATTTGCCCTGTTGCAATCACGTCTGCCGTTTACCCTTGCCACTAATCAGGTGGAAATATCCCCGGTGCATCAGCCGTTACTGCTGGATGGCACGCTCGACCAACTACAACAACTGCGTGTTCGTCCGATGGCGTGGTCCTGCCTTGGTGGTGGTCGTCTGTTTAATGATGATTATTTCCAGCCGCTGCGTGATGAACTGGCTGTGGTGGCAGAGGAGTTAAACGCGGGCTCGATTGAACAGGTGGTTTACGCCTGGGTATTACGTTTACCATCGCAGCCGCTGCCAATTATCGGTTCAGGTAAAATTGAGCGCGTACGGGCAGCTGTCGAAGCAGAAACACTGAAAATGACCCGTCAACAATGGTTTCGTATCCGTAAAGCGGCACTGGGGTACGACGTACCGTAAGCACTTTTAGGAATAGCCGCCGTTCAAAAATGTGTCACTGGTTTACACTTATTCAGGAATGCACAATGAACGGAGGTCCTATGAAACGTTTTAGTCTGGCTATTCTGGCGCTGGTTGTTGCAACCGGCGCACAAGCTGCCAGTGAAAAAGTCGAGATGAACCTCGTCACGTCGCAAGGGGTAGGGCAGTCAATTGGTAGCGTCACCATTACTGAAACCGATAAAGGTCTGGAGTTTTCGCCCGATCTGAAAGCATTACCCCCCGGTGAACATGGCTTCCATATTCATGCCAAAGGAAGCTGCCAGCCAGCCACCAAAGATGGCAAAGCCAGCGCCGCGGAATCCGCAGGCGGGCATCTTGATCCACAAAATACCGGTAAACATGAAGGGCCAGAAGGTGCCGGGCATTTAGGCGATCTGCCTGCACTGGTCGTCAATAATGACGGCAAAGCTACCGATGCCGTCATCGCGCCTCGTCTGAAATCACTGGATGAAATCAAAGACAAAGCGCTGATGGTCCACGTTGGCGGCGATAATATGTCCGATCAACCTAAACCGCTGGGCGGTGGCGGTGAACGCTATGCCTGTGGTGTAATTAAGTAATTAAGAGGCCAGCGTACCTTGCGGTGGTGCTTGCTCAAGTTGCGAAAGCGAGCAGTACAGCCGCCAGACAATTGCCGCCAGCTCACGGGCGGCAGGTTGATGATGACGGGCAAGGCTGTCGCAAATCCGCTGTAATTCTTCAAGTGTGGCCGCCAGTGATTTTTGCTGAACGCCACGCTCACTCATCACTCCCCGCAACAGTGAAATACAGTTATCCCGTACTCGCGATAACGGATCGGAACGCGATTCCCAGTCGCGCAATTGCCAGACAACATGAGAACAGTTCAGCAGCACTACACCCCAGCGTAATAACCAACGGCGAGCCAGCGCATCCTGGCTGTTACTCAACTGACTGACGTGATGATAAGTGAGCGATTCAAATTCGCTTTCACTCAGTGTTGGATGGCGGCTTAGCTGATCGACAAAATCCCGGCGCAGCGCGCGAATATGGCGGCGGCTTTTACGAGCATCCGATCCTGGACGCAGAATGGCGAACGCTAACCACGCCAACGCGACGCCAACGATTTTTGCCAGATTATCGTTAAGAAAATCAGCAAAATCATACACCGGGGGATTAGTGACAGCGATAAAATAACCCATAAAAACAATCAGTTGCCCCCACAATGCGGCAAATTTTGGCATCTGCAATTTAAGAAGCTGCATTGTCGCCAGCAGTGGAAAGAGAAACAGTAAAAATTGCCACAGATCGCTAATCTGGACCATCAGACCAAATTTGACCACAAAGCTGAATAGCGAAAGTAACACCAGCGTGCGCATCAGAAGTGACAACGACTTAAACGGTGCTGCGACGGCGGAGTAGAGTACGCAGCTAATTGCTGCCAGCGTTAATGCATTGGCACCGGCATCCCATTGCGAAGCAATACTCCATGCGCCAATCATCATCAACGTACAAAATGTACGCAGCCCGCTCCACATAGCTTCGGCGTTATCGGTATGACGAGCCAGGCCGGATGTCCGTGGGAGTCTGGTATGATCATCTACACCGCTTTGCAGACGATGTAATTCCTGACTACTTTGCAGATAAAGGCGGCAAAAATAACGTAGTCGCTGCCAGAAGGCGACGTGCCGATAGTCGGCGACGTTGGTCGGGCGTAGCGGGGCGATAATACGTGCGACGGTGTAAACATCTGTTTGCGAACTGGCGAGCGCCGTCAGCAACTGTTCGAGAATTTCTCGTGTGGCACCTGGCGGTGAGGGCCAGTTGAGCAACATACGTCGCAGGCTGGAGATGACACTGGTCATACGTAATTGCTGGTGGAGCAGCGCATTAAGGCGCGCGTTTTGCTGGCGAAAACGATAGTGGCTCCAGAAAGCCTGGATACGCAGCAAATTCATGGTCAGTATCTGCCCAATCACCCCTTCATGTGCTGCACGAATGGCATCGGTTGTTTCAGGCTGCCAGAGTAAACTGGCATGTTCAAGTAGTCGGGCGTGCATGTTTTTCAATGCGGTTAAAAGGGCTGTAGCATCGGAACTGCTAGGCAGGATCATCATCATCATGCCGCCGCACAAAATGCCGACAATCACCTCGCAAACGCGCGCCTGAGCGATATCCCACAGCTGGCTGGCCTCAGTAATATTAACCATCGGAAAGGCGATGATGGCAGCCGTGTAGCCCGCCAGTTGAAATGCATACGCGACGTTATTCGTGAAGTGCGCACAGGCCCAGGTACAAAAGCCAAGCCACGCCGACATGCTCAATAGAAAAAACCACGGCTCATTGAGCGTATGCCCGGCAAGAAGCAGTGCCGCAATGGCTCCGAGCAAACTGCCAGCGATGCGTCCGAGGCTTTTGCTGATAACACCGCCAACGGTGGGAAAGCTAACCACTGCAGCCGAGGTCATCGCCCAATAGGGTTCATCCAGATTCAAATAATAGGCAACCGTCAGCGCCAGACACATGGCAATGGTATTGCGTAACGCATAACGCCATTGCGCCAGCGTGGCCTTGAACCAGGGCAAATTGCGCAAGGACCATGACGATGCGTTCATTATTGACCTACGGCAATGCTACAGGTGGTGCCCGACACCAGCGTGACATCGCCTGGAACTTTATCCAGCGCAAAGCGGACGGGAACGCGTTGGGCGAGACGAACCCAGGGGACGTTAGGTTTCACATCCGGAATAAGGCTTGAGTCACTTTCAACGCTTTGATCATAAATCGCCCGACCGATACTGGAAACGTGACCCCGTAACGTTTTGTTATCACTATAGAGGGTAATTTGTGCTGGTGCACCTTCGCGGATATGGCGCAACTTGGTTTCTTCAAAATAACCAATGACGTAAAACGAGTGGCTGTCGACAAGGGCAAACAGCGGTTTCCCGGTGTCAGCGTAATCGCCGATGCGGGTAGTGAGGTTAGTCACCCAACCACTCACCGGGGCGCGAATTTCCGTTTGCGCCAGTTGCCATTGTGTCTGTTTCAGCGTGGCCTGTGCGGCATTAACACTGGCCTGCATCGCTTTAACATTGAGGTTAGCGGTATCGAGTTCTTCGGCAGAAATAAAATTTTGTGAGAGATGACGACGACGATTCGCTTCGTTATTGGCTTTTGCGAGGTCAGATTGCGCTTTCGCCAGCTGAGCCTGTGCGTTCAGCTCGGCGATCTGAAAGGGCGTTTTATCGATCGTGAGCAGAAGATCCCCTGCGTTAACCAGCTGGTTGTCTTTTATATTCAGCTCAACAATACGTCCCGACACCTGTGGGGTGATAGAAACCTGTTCTGCGCGTATTTTCCCGTCGCGTGTCCACGGAGATTGCATGTAATAATTCCACAGCCACCATCCGGCAAGAACCGCAACTACCGCTACAATGATTGTTGAGAAATACTTAATTGTTTTAATTGACATAGTTACCACGCAATCAGTATTGCCAGAGCAAGGCAAACGCAAATCGCAAACAGCGATAAATCCATTAACAAGGGATGCCAGATGTCACCGGCGTAGATCCAGCCACGAAGCAGGCGGTGTACGACAAGCCAGATGACGAATCCAAACGCGAAGGCTTTGAAAAACGGAGGAAAGTAGACGGACGCACCGAACACCAGATCTTGTAAGGGCAATCCTGTTGCATTGAGCATAAACTTCACAAAGTAGATTCCTTTACGACCGAATATATTGCGTTAGATTAATAAATATTCTTTAAGTGCGAAAAATTTACGCGCAATTTCTGAAAAATATGTCTGACGGTAACCAAATGCAGCAATACATTTGTTTTAGCAATACAATTGCTGCACACTATTCTAAAAGCCGCATAATATCTTAGCAAGCTAATTATAAGGAGATGAAATTGGAATCGCCACTAGGTTCTGATCTGGCACGGTTGGTGCGCATATGGCGTGCTCTGATAGACCATCGCCTGAAACCGCTGGAGTTAACACAAACCCATTGGGTTACGTTACACAATATCCATCAGTTACCTCCAGACCAGTCGCAAATTCAACTGGCAAAAGCGATTGGCATCGAGCAGCCATCACTGGTCCGTACTCTGGACCAACTGGAAGAAAAAGGGTTAATTTCGCGTCAAACTTGTGCCAGCGATCGTCGGGCTAAACGTATTAAACTGACGGAAAAGGCAGAGCCGCTGATCAGCGAAATGGAAGCTGTTATTAACAAAACCCGCGCGGAAATATTACATGGCATCTCCGCAGAGGAACTGGAGCAACTGATTACGCTCATCGCAAAACTTGAGCATAATATCATTGAGTTACAGGCCAAAGGGTGAAATGAAGGGGGCGTGTGGTCAGTAACCTGACCACACGCAAACTTATTTAGCGCGGAGAAACGGTCACCTGACTGCCATTGCTGGCCAGTACGACACGTTGGCCCGGAGAGAAACGAGTGTTGCCTTGTTTCTGTACCACCATGATGGTATTACCATCGTCTTTACGAATTTCCAGCTCGACACCCTGCGTTTTGTTCATTGCACTCTGTACGCCCTGACCAGCTACGCCACCTGCAACAGCGCCTGCTGCAGTAGCCAGAGAACGCCCGGTTCCGCCACCAACAGTATTCCCCAGGAAACCACCAAGAACAGCACCGCCAATTGCACCGATAACGTTGGAATCATCACCGCCCTGAATCTGTACCGGACGTACGTTAACGATGGTGCCATAGCTGACATTCTGTACTTGTTTCGCTTCAGAAGCGGTATAAACATCCCCTGACAGGGTGTCGTTATTAACACAACCGACAAGAGACAGACCTACCATTGAAACAACCAATACGCGTTTAATCATTGAAAAATCTCCTGTTCACCATGAAACGCCACGCAAGCATCCCTCATGGTCAAAGTATATGGCATATGTGAATCCATGGTTACATGTTCTACCAAATATGAGCAAATCATAATGAAAGTAGGATCAACCAATTATAAACAAAACATTCATGATGATTATTGATTTGAAGATAATGTTTTACTACCAACGGTAAAAATCGGTCATTCCGCATGGTATTCACGAAAAGTTTATGTTTGAGTGGTGCGCAAACGTCAGATTGAAAAAGGATGAACTATGAAATCGGGCCGCTTTATTGGCGTTATGTCAGGCACCAGCCTTGATGGTGTTGATGTTGTGTTGGCGACAATTGATGAACACCGGGTCGCACAGCTGGCAAGTTTGAGTTGGCCGATCCCGGTATCTCTGAAACAGGCTGTACTGGATATTTGCCAGGGCCAGCAGCTTACACTTTCGCAGTTTGGACAGCTTGATACTCAACTCGGGCGACTTTTTGCTGATGCGGTCAATGCCTTGCTTAAGGAACAAAATCTGCAGGCAAGAGATATAGTTGCGATCGGTTGTCACGGTCAAACCGTCTGGCATGAACCGACGGGCGTGGCACCACACACTTTACAGATTGGCGATAACAATCAAATTGTGGCACGCACCGGAATTACGGTTGTCGGTGATTTTCGCCGTCGCGATATTGCCTTGGGAGGACAAGGCGCACCGCTGGTACCTGCGTTCCATCATGCGCTGCTGGCTCACCCAACCGAGCGACGAATGGTGCTCAATATTGGCGGCATCGCCAATCTGTCACTGCTCATTCCTGGGCAGCCGGTTGGGGGCTACGATACCGGTCCTGGTAACATGCTGATGGATGCCTGGATCTGGCGTCAGGCCGGTAAACCTTACGATAAAGATGCCGAGTGGGCACGGGCGGGTAAAGTTATTCTCCCACTGCTGCAAAATATGCTCAGCGACCCGTATTTCTCGCAACCTGCACCGAAAAGCACCGGACGCGAATACTTTAACTATGGTTGGCTGGAGCGCCATTTGCGCCATTTTCCGGGTGTTGATCCCCGAGATGTGCAGGCGACACTGGCAGAACTCACCGCCGTGACCATTTCTGAACAAGTTTTGTTGAGCGGTGGCTGCGAACGATTGATGGTATGTGGTGGAGGTAGTCGTAATCCGCTACTCATGGCGCGTCTGGCGGCATTACTGCCAGGCACAGAAGTCACCACCACCGATGCCGTTGGCATTAGTGGCGATGACATGGAAGCATTGGCTTTCGCCTGGCTTGCCTGGCGGACGCTGGCGGGATTACCAGGAAATCTGCCTTCCGTCACTGGCGCAAGCCAGGAGACGGTACTGGGGGCTATTTTCCCCGCTAACCCGTGATATCAGAGTTAACTGAATTTTTCTTACCGCGTCTGCCGTTACACTTGGAACGTTAGGGAGGGCGTATTGCCCTCCAGACCAGGAAAGTCTTCGGGATATGACTATGAAAAAACTGTTAATTATCATTTTGCCGGTCCTTCTCTCCGGCTGTAGCGCCTTTAATCAGCTGGTTGAGCGCATGCAAACCGCTACGCTGGAATACCAGTGTGATGAAAAACCGTTGACGGTCAAACTGAATAATCCGCGCCAGGAGGTCAGTTTTGTTTACGATAATCAACTACTGCATCTCAAACAGGGCATTTCAGCCTCTGGCGCGCGTTACACTGACGGAATCTATGTTTTCTGGTCGAAAGGCGATGAAGCGACTGTCTATAAACGCGACCGCATCGTCTTGAATAACTGTCAGTTACAAAATCCACAGCGTTGAGATTTTTCCAGGGGCGGCGCACAATAGCGTCACCCACTGACAATCCGTAAAGAAAACCATGTCTGATAACGACGAATTGCAGCAAATCGCGCATCTGCGCCGTGAATACACCAAAGGCGGGTTACGCCGCCGCGATCTTCCCGCCGATCCATTAACCCTTTTTGAACGTTGGCTCTCTCAGGCTTGTGAAGCCAAACTGGCGGACCCTACCGCGATGGTGGTCGCTACCGTGGATGAACATGGTCAGCCTTATCAGCGCATCGTTTTACTCAAACATTACGACGAAAAAGGCATGGTGTTTTACACCAACCTCGGCAGCCGTAAAGCACATCAAATCGAAAATAATCCGCGCGTTAGCCTGCTGTTCCCGTGGCATACCCTTGAGCGCCAGGTGATGGTGATCGGTAAAGCAGAACGACTTTCGACTCTCGAAGTGATGAAATATTTTCATAGCCGCCCGCGTGATAGCCAGATTGGTGCATGGGTTTCGAAGCAGTCCAGTCGCATTTCTGCCCGCGGTATCCTTGAAAGTAAATTCCTGGAGCTGAAGCAGAAGTTTCAACAGGGCGAAGTGCCATTGCCGAGCTTTTGGGGCGGTTTTCGCGTCAGCCTTGAACAGATTGAGTTCTGGCAGGGTGGTGAGCATCGCCTGCATGACCGCTTTTTGTACCAGCGTGAAAATGATGCGTGGAAGATTGATCGTCTTGCACCCTGAAAAGATGCAAAAATCTTGCTTTAATCGCTGGTACTCCTGATTCTGGCACTTTATTCTATGTCTCTTTCGCATCTGGCGAAAAGTCGTGTACCGGCAAAGGTGCAGTCGTTATATACATGGAGATTTTGATGGCAAGCAGTAACTTGATTAAACAATTGCAAGAGCGGGGGCTGGTAGCCCAGGTGACGGACGAGGAAGCGTTAGCAGAGCGACTGGCGCAAGGCCCGATCGCGCTCTATTGCGGCTTCGATCCTACCGCTGACAGCTTGCATTTGGGGCATCTTGTTCCATTGTTATGCCTGAAACGCTTCCAGCAGGCGGGCCACAAGCCGGTTGCGCTGGTAGGCGGCGCGACGGGTCTGATTGGCGACCCGAGCTTCAAAGCTGCCGAGCGTAAGCTGAACACCGAAGAAACTGTTCAGGAGTGGGTGGACAAAATCCGTAAGCAGGTTGCCCCGTTCCTCGATTTCGACTGTGGAGAAAACTCTGCTATCGCGGCGAACAACTATGACTGGTTCGGCAATATGAATGTGCTGACCTTCCTGCGCGATATTGGCAAACACTTCTCCGTTAACCAGATGATCAACAAAGAAGCGGTTAAGCAGCGTCTCAACCGTGAAGATCAGGGGATTTCGTTCACTGAGTTTTCCTACAACCTGTTGCAGGGTTATGACTTCGCCTGTCTGAACAAACAGTACGGTGTGGTGCTGCAAATTGGTGGTTCTGACCAGTGGGGTAACATCACTTCTGGTATCGACCTGACCCGTCGTCTGCATCAGAATCAGGTGTTTGGCCTGACCGTTCCGCTGATCACTAAAGCAGATGGCACCAAATTTGGTAAAACTGAAGGCGGCGCAGTCTGGTTGGATCCGAAGAAAACCAGCCCGTACAAATTCTACCAGTTCTGGATCAACACTGCGGATGCCGACGTTTACCGCTTCCTGAAGTTCTTCACCTTTATGAGCATTGAAGAGATCAACGCCCTGGAAGAAGAAGATAAAAACAGCGGTAAAGCACCGCGCGCCCAGTATGTACTGGCGGAGCAGGTGACTCGTCTGGTTCACGGTGAAGAAGGTTTACAGGCGGCAAAACGTATTACCGAATGCCTGTTCAGCGGTTCTTTGAGTGCGCTGAGTGAAGCGGACTTCGAACAGCTGGCGCAGGACGGCGTACCGATGGTTGAGATGGAAAAGGGCGCAGACCTGATGCAGGCACTGGTCGATTCTGAACTGCAACCTTCCCGTGGTCAGGCACGTAAAACTATCGCCTCCAATGCCATCACCATTAACGGTGAAAAACAGTCCGATCCTGAATACTTCTTTAAAGAAGAAGAGCGTCTGTTTGGTCGTTTTACCTTACTGCGTCGCGGTAAAAAGAATTACTGTCTGATTTGCTGGAAATAATGCATTAAGTGGAAAGGGGGAGTGAGAAATCACTCCCCCTGGTTTTTATACAGGGAACATGATGAAAAATATTCTCGCTATCCAGTCTCACGTTGTTTATGGTCATGCGGGTAACAGTGCGGCAGAGTTTCCGATGCGCCGCCTGGGCGCGAACGTCTGGCCGCTGAACACCGTTCAATTTTCTAATCACACCCAATACGGCAAATGGACTGGCTGCGTGATGCCGCCCAGCCATTTAACCGAAATTGTGCAAGGCATTGCCGCCATTGATAAATTACACACCTGTGATGCCGTATTAAGTGGCTATCTGGGATCGGCGGAGCAGGGTGAACATATCCTCGGTATCGTCCGTCAGGTGAAAGCCGCGAATCCGCAGGCGAAATATTTTTGCGATCCGGTAATGGGTCATCCGGAAAAAGGCTGTATCGTTGCACCGGGTGTCGCAGAGTTTCATGTGCGGCACGGTTTGCCTGCCAGCGATATCATTGCGCCAAATCTGGTTGAGCTGGAAATACTCTGTGAGCATGCGGTAAATAACGTCGAAGAAGCGGTTCTGGCAGCGCGCGAACTCATTGCGCAAGGGCCACAAATTGTGTTGGTTAAACACCTGGCGCGAGCTGGCTACAGCCGTGACCGTTTTGAAATGCTGCTGGTCACCGCCGATGAAGCCTGGCATATCAGCCGTCCGCTGGTGGATTTTGGTATGCGCCAGCCGGTAGGTGTTGGTGATGTGACGAGCGGTTTACTGCTGGTGAAACTGCTTCAGGGGGCAACGCTGCAGGAGGCGCTGGAACATGTGACCGCTGCAGTCTACGAAATCATGGTGACCACCAAAGCAATGCAGGAATATGAGCTGCAAGTGGTGGCTGCTCAGGATCGTATTGCCAAACCAGAACATTACTTCAGCGCAACAAAGCTCTGAAATATCTCATTTCGGCCCACAACGACCTGTGGGCCGATGGCTATTACTTTAAGCCTTCCGCTGACAGCGCGTCTTGTACTTCCGGACGTTCAGCCATACGTTGCATAAATGCTGCAATGTGCTCTAACCCTTCCAGATTCAGTTTCACCGCGTATGCCCAGCGCAGAACCGTAAACAGATAGGCATCAGCAATTGTAAATCTTTGCCCGCAGATCCAGTGCTCATCCTTCAGTGCCTCGTTCACATATTGCAGCTTCTTCTCCAGCTGCGCGCGAACTGTCGGTTTGTACTCTTCCGGTGTATCAGGGCGAAACAGAGGTGTGAAACCTTTATGCAGCTCGGTGGCGATGTAATTCAGCCATTCGATGGTTTTATAGCGGGAAATACTGTTTACCGGTGCCAGCAACTGGCGGTCGGGGACGCTGTCGGCAAGATACTGCATAATCGCTACGCCTTCCGTCAGCAAAGTACCGTCATCCAGCAGCAATGCAGGCACCTGCCCCTTAGGGTTAACGGCAAAGTAATCGTCACCGTTTTCGAGACGTTTTTTCATTAAATCCACACTGACGAGGGTAAAATCCTTTCCGCTCTCACGCAGGGTGATATGGGAAGCGAGAGAGCAGGCACCCGGTTTGTAGAACAATTTCATCGGTAACTCCTTTTGTCTGTGGTTTAAAGTATGGTAGTGCGTTGCTGAACAAAAAAAAAGCCGCTAACGAAAAGTTAGCGGCTTGTAAAAGAGTTTCCCTGAATTTTACGCTACGGCTGCTTTCGCCGCTTTGTCTGCAGCGTCATCCTGCGTCATGCGGTGCAGTTTCGGCGCGGTCAGCAGCATCAGTACTGCAATAACGGCAGTAGCGACACCAATCTGCAAGAATACGCGACCATAGACTTCCAGTGACATCAGCGGATCGGTAACGTTATCCGGCACAGCCATCATACCCGCAACATAACCACCAATCAGGTTTGCACCGGCAGTGGTCAGGAACCAGCTACCCATAATGAAGCCCATCAGACGCTGCGGAACGAGTTGAGCAACCATTGCCAGACCCAGACCAGAGATCATCAGTTCCCCGATGCTCTGCAGGCCATAGCTTGCGACCAGCCAGCTTACAGACACGATACCAGCGTCAGACGCGAATTTCGCACCCAGCGGCAGAATCAGGAACGCACCAGAACACATCACCATGCCGATTGCAAACTTGGTTGGCATCGGCAGGGTATCGCCCATCTTGTTATAGATAGCGGCCAGAATCGGACTACCGATGATGATCCAGAACGGGTTCAGTGCCTGATACTGCTCAGGTTCTACGGCCAGACCCAGAATGGAGTGCTCAACGTTACGAATCGCAAAGAAGTTCAGTGACGTTGGCATCTGGCTGTACAGCACGAAGAAGATAATGGCTTCGAGCATCAGGATGAAGGCAACGATCATTTTACGACGCGCAGCACCTTTCATCGCGAAGGCTTCTTTACCGAAGATAACCACGATACCGAAGGCAACAACGCCCAGCGCCATACGCGCAACTTCCTGATTGTGCAGCAGCCAGGTGGCGATAGCGATCAGTGCCACAACACCAATAATGGTCAGCAGCAGGTTACGGTAGTTGATAGGCTCGAAGTCTGGTTTTGAACCGTACTGTTTAACCCAGCGTTGGCAGAAGGCGAAGTTAACGATAGTGATCAGCAGGCCTACAACGCTCAACGCAAACGCAACACTCCAGCCGTATTTCGCGGCCAGCCACGGCGTAGCAATCATAGAGAAGAAAGAGCCGATGTTGACGGACATGTAGTACATGGTGAATGCACCGTCCAGACGCGGGTCGTTTTTCTCATAGCATGTAGAAAGCAGAGAAGACGGGTTAGCTTTAAACAGGCCGTTACCGACCGCAATAGCCGCCATACCCATATAAACGATACCGGCGTCGTGACCAGACCAGGCAACCAGAGCATAACCAATCGCCAGCACAATAGCGCCGAGCATAATTACGCGTTTAGTACCCAGTACCTTGTCACCTAACCAGCCGCCGATAGCGACCAGACCATAAACCAGGGCACTAAAGGAAGAGAAAAGGGTGATTGAATCCGCTTCAGACATACCCAGTTGTTTAACCAGGTAAACAGCCATAATTCCTTGTAGGCCGTAATAACCAAAACGTTCCCATAACTCAATCGAGAAGATGAGATAGAACGCCTTCGGTTGTTTGAAAGCGTTCAAACTGACGCTTTCAGTTGGTTTTTGGTTTGCAGTGGACACTTTTACCTCTTTTTTTACATCCCATATTAACGGGGGTGCTTTCTCGCGTTATGTATAAAAAACATACGCGCAATTGTTATAGTGGGAGGGGAAACGGCAGGTAATGTTCACTATCTTGCACTTTCAGACAAGTCCTTTGTAATAATCTGTTACATATAACTGAGGCGGGGAATTCAACCATTCCGGGAAATGTTATCCAGCGTTAAATTTTTCAAAAAACGTAACGGCAGATTTTTTCACTGCACTGAGAGGGGGGTGATGGCTTAACGGCGATATGTTCTGCTATTTAGCGTTTTTACTAGTGAGATAGTCCAGTTTCTGAAAAATAGCCAGTGTAATGTTTTGTAGGTCAATATTTGTTGCGTGTGTAAATTTAAATGATTTTAACCTGATTCTTGCAATGTTTTTACATTGCGACAGCATCGTGATCTTGATCACGAATGAATAGAAAATTTCGCTATTAAAAAAACAATTAACCTGCATTTTTGGTTATCCGCAAACGGATTACCTGATGATAACGCTAAGCAATGGCATCATTGACGTTAAAAAGATGTTTTAAAAGAGGATAAAGAAAGGTTATCAATGGGGTAATCGGTGTTACCCCTTTTCTTCAGATGTCAACTTTCTCTTTGTATTCACAAAGATCTTCAATAATACAAGAGCCACAGCGGGGCTTGCGGGCAATGCAGGTATAACGCCCGTGCAGGATCAACCAATGGTGGCAGTCGACTTTAAACTCTGCCGGAACCACTTTCAGTAGCTTTTCTTCTACCTGTTCGACGTTTTTCCCCGGCGCAAATTGAGTACGATTACAAACGCGGAAAATGTGCGTGTCGACAGCAATAGTCGGCCAGCCGAATGCAGTGTTTAATACGACGTTGGCTGTTTTACGACCTACGCCGGGCAGGGCTTCAAGCGCAGCACGATCTTCCGGAACCTCGCCATTATGCTGCTCCAGCAAGATACGGCAGGTTTTGATGATATTTTCTGCTTTGCTGTTATAAAGCCCAATCGTTTTGATATAGGTTTTCACCCCTTCAACGCCCAGTTCAAGCATCGCTGCAGGCGTATTCGCCACCGGGTAGAGTTTCGCCGTCGCCTTATTAACACTGACATCGGTCGCCTGAGCGGAAAGCAGTACGGCAATCAGCAATTCAAAAGGCGAACTGAAATTAAGCTCGGTGGTGGGATGAGGATTGTTCTCACGCAGGCGAGTGAGGATCTCCAGGCGTTTTGCTTTATTCATCAGACATTCCCTGTTTCACCGTTTGGCAATGCACGTTCTGCAGCTGCTTCAGCACGGCGCTTTTTCATTCTTTCATCAATCAGGTATTTTCCTGCCAGCATCAGTCCCAGGCCAATAAATGCACCTGGTGGCAGCATCGCCAGCAGGAAAGGGGAGTCGGTGTGGAAAATCTCCACGCGTAATACTTTTGCCCAGCTACCTAACAGCGCATCTGCACCGTCAAACAACGTGCCATTGCCGATAATTTCGCGTAGTGAACCCAGCACGAACATGGCGCAGGTTGCGCCCATACCAATTGAAAAGCCGTCCAGTGCCGAAAGCGCCGGACCTTTTTTGGCGGCGAAGGCTTCAGCGCGGCCCACCACGATACAGTTAGTGACAATCAGCGGAATAAAAATCCCTAATGATTGATACAGGCCAAAGGCGTAGGCGTTGATCAGCATCTGTACAGCGCTGACCACCGAGGCGATGATCATCACGTAAATGGGAATGCGGATCTCGGCTGGCGTCCAGTGACGCAGCGTCGAAATGGTCAGGTTAGTCAGCGTCAGTACCAGCGTAGTCGCAAGTCCTAAACCCAGAGCGTTAGTGGCAGTGGACGTGACCGCCAATAGCGGACAGAGGCCGAGCAGCTGGACCAGCGCAGAGTTGTTTTTCCACAACCCCTGAACAATAACGTCTTTAATTTCGCTCACGCTTTATTCTCCACAGGCAGGAAGTTGAGAAAGTTGTGACGGTAACGTCTGAGCGTACAATCCGGCGCGTTTTACCGCATTAACCACCGCGCGGGGAGTAATCGTTGCGCCGGTGAACTGGTCGAAATCACCACCATCTTTCTTCACCGCCCAATGCGCATCATCCGCACCACTGATTTTTTTACCCGCAAAATGGGTGATCCAGTCAGAAAGGCGCAGTTCGATTTTATCGCCAAGCCCTGGCGTTTCGTGGTGCTCTGTCACGCGCGTGCCAAGTACCGTGCCGTTAAAATCGGCTCCCACCAGCAGCTGAATCGCACCGGAATAGCCATCTGGCGCGGTTGTTTCCAGAACGGCGGCTACCGGTTTGTCATTCTGTTTGGCGATGTAAACCCGATGCTCACCTTTACCTAACTCTGGCGCAGTTACCAGATAGCAACTCTGTGCCAGCGCATTGTTATAGCGTTCGGCTGGCAGCACCTGATCAAATAACGCCTTTTGTTGCAGACTGGCCTGTTCAGCAATCGTCGTTTTGGTCATCTGGTTGATGGCCGCAGTTAACCCTGTTGAACCCGCTGCAAATAGCGCCAACGTAATGCCGTGTTTTCGGATAGTTTTCAGCATGGTTTACCCTTTGCGATGGCCGTAGACGCGCGGACGCGTGTAGTAATCGATCAGAGGAACCGTGATGTTCGCCAGCAGGACGGCAAAAGCCACGCCGTCAGGATAGCCGCCGAAACTGCGGATCAACCAGACTAATAAGCCCGCCAGCGCGCCGAAAATAAGACGACCACGATTGGTCGTAGAAGCGGTAACCGGGTCAGTCAAAATAAAGAATGCGCCGAGCATGGTCGCACCAGACAGCAGATGAATTTGCGGTGCTGCCAGTGTTTCTGGTGAGAACAACCAGCCCAACGTTGCGCATAACGCCAGCGTTACTAAGAAGCTGAGGGGAATATGCCAGCGAATCGCTTTCTGCCATAGCAACCACAGGCCGCCAGCCAGCCAGGCGAGATTTACCCATTGCCAACCAGCGCCCGCCAGAATACCGCTGTAGATCGGATATTGCATAATCTGTTCAACCGAATGACCGGCACGGACAGAGGTTTTAAATGTATCCAGCGGTGTCGCCTGACTAATGCCATCAATACCTAAGCGTAGTGTGTTCATATCACCACCACTGGCGGTATGTCCGCTGAAAATAACCTGTATGGCGTCGATAAAACCAGGGATGTTGACCGCAATTTCATGTGGCGGTAACCAGCTGGTCATCTGCACAGGGAAGGAGATCAGTAAGACCACATAACCAATCATTGCCGGATTAAACGGGTTTTGCCCCAGACCGCCATACAACTGTTTAGCGATGATCACCGCAAACACCGTACCCAGCACGACCATCCACCATGGCGCGAGGGGGGGAATACTTACCGCCAGCAATAAGCCTGTCAGCAATGCTGAGTTATCTTTCAACGTTGCGGCTACCGACTGCTTGCGTAGTTTGAGTACGAGAGCTTCGGCTAACAGAGCACTAACCGATGCCAACAGGATCTGAACGAGAGTACCCCAACCAAAAAACCACAGTTGCGCTGCGATTCCTGGCACGGCTGCGAGCAACACCAACAGCATAATGCGCGATGTCTGGCGCTGGTTATGGGTATAAGGGGAGCTAGCTATTCTGAATACCATTTAGTCCTCGTTTACAACCTTCTGCTGGGCGGCTTTTTTGGCCTGAGCGCGGGCAATAGCCGCGGCAACTGCCGCTTTGCGCGGATCAACCTGTTCTTCTGGTACCGCATTAGCCTGTTGCTGTTCCAGCTTGCGTGCTTTGGCGCGTGCAATAGCCGCTTCGACGGCAGCTTTGCGCGGATCAACCTGTTCTTCTGGCTCCGCATTAGCCGGTTGCTGTTCCCGTTTGCGCGCTTTGGCTCGGGCAATAGCGGCTTCGACGGCGGCTTTGCGCGGATCGACCTGTTGTTCTGGCTCGGCATTAGCCTGTTGCTGTTCCAGCTTGCGTGCTTTGGCACGGGCAATAGCGGCTTCGACGGCGGCTTTGCGCGGATCGACCTGTTCTTCTGGTTCCGCATTAGCCTGTTGCTGTTCCAGCTTGCGCGCTTTGGCGCGGGCGATAGCTGCTTCAACGGCAGTTTTACGTGGATCAGCAACGGTTGCTGCGTCGTTAGTTTGCTGCAGTTCTGCCTGTTTCGCTCTGGCTTGCGCTTTACGGGCTTCCCGTGCTGCAATAATTGCACTGTTATCCGGGCGTTCGCCCGCTTTAATCACAATAGGCTGTGTAGCCTGGGCCTGTTTCTCTTTCACCCGCGCCACAGCGGCAGCAATCGCATCTTTATCTTTGGCTGCAGGTTGAACGGCTGCGCTCTTATGTCGTTCAAGGCGAGCCGCTTTTTCGCGCTCCAGACGAGCCTGGCGCGCTTCGAAACGCGCTTTGGCTTCTGCGGCGCGCTTTTCTTCCTGACGAATAGCCGCAATTTCAGCTTTTTCCTGACGGAAATATTGCACCAGGGGAATATTGCTCGGGCAAACCCACGCGCAAGCCCCACATTCAATGCAATCAGCAATGTTATGCGTGGTAGCTTTATCGTGTTGCTGACCTTTGCTGAACCAGTACAACTGTTGCGGCAAAAGATCCGCAGGGCAGGCGTCAGCACAGGCGCTACACCGGATGCAGCTTTGTTCTTCCTGTGGTTCGCCAAGTTCATTGGCAGAGGGAGCCAACAGACAGTTGGTAATCTTTACGACCGGGACATCCAGCCATGGCAAGGTAAAGCCCATTAGCGGGCCACCCATAATCACCATTTGATCGGCAGAGGGGCAGAATCCGGCATCATTCAATAAATGACGCACTGGCGTCCCCAGCCGTGCCCAGACGTTGCCCGGGCGAGCGATTGCTTCGCCAGTCAGGGTTACAACACGCTCGGTAATCGGCTCGCCATCAATAACGGCACGTTTCACTGCATAAGCAGTGCCGACGTTTTGCATTAATACGCCGATATCGGATGAACGCCCGCCATGTGGAACCTGCTTCCCGGTCAGAATGTAGGTTAATTGTTTAGCACCGCCAGAAGGATATTTGGTTGGAATCACCCGCAGAGAAATATCGTTAGAGTCCGCCAGCACCGCGCGCAGCATGGAAATCGCCTGCGGTTTGTTATCTTCAATGCCGATAAGAATTTCGCGTGGCTGCAGAATATGCGCAAGAATGCGAATACCCTCTACGACCTGAGCCGCGCAATCCTGCATCAAACGGTCATCGGCGGTAATGTACGGCTCGCACTCAGCCGCGTTGATAATCAACGTTTCAATCTTATCTCCGCCACCCTGCAATTTAACGCCTGTCGGGAATCCTGCACCGCCCAGCCCGGCAACACCAAACTGATGTATGCGCTCGATTAACTCTTCGCGACTGCGAGTGCGATAATCGGCCCAGCCGTCGCGCGGGATCCAGCAGTCTTCACCATCGGCATCAATAATCACGCTTAATTCAGCTAAAGCTGAAGGATGAGCCGTAGAGTGGGGCGCAATAGCCGTAACGGTACCCGAGGTGGGCGCGTGAACAGGCAGCATTTTGCCGCGACCACGGGTAAGCGGCTGGCCGCGCAATACTTTATCGCCGACGCTAACGCACAACTCACCTTCAGCGCCAATATGCTGTTTCAGTGGAATAACAAAACGCTGCGCCAGGGGTACCTGGCGCAGGGGTGTACCGTTGGACTGGGTTTTCATCTCCGGTGGATGGATGCCGCCGTTGAAATCCCAGATTTTATTTTTTCTGAATGCAGAGAATAACTTAAGCATGGTGTTCCACGGGAATGATACGCACGGGAATGGTGTTCAGATCCCATTTCCAGGAGTCAGGTGTTTCTGCGACCGGTTGCAACGAGATGCAGTGCGTCGGGCACGGATCAACACATAAATTGCAGCCCGTACAGAGATCACTCATTACCGTATGCATGGCACGGGTAGCGCCAACGATGGCGTCTACCGGACACGCCTGAATACATTTAGTGCAGCCAATACAGTTATTTTCATCAATAACCGCCACCATCCGCGCAGGCGTTATCTCTTGCGCTTCGCCATCCAGCGGCTGCGGCTCGACATTAAGCAACTCGGCAATTTTTAGCATCACAGCTTCGCCACCTGGGGCGCAACGGTTGATTTTTTCACCGTTACAGCTGATGGCTTCCGCGTAGGGGCGACAGCCGGGATAACCGCACTGACCACACTGGCTCTGCGGTAAGATTTCGTCAATTTTCTCAACGACCGGATCGTCTTCCACCGCAAAACGGCGGGAGGCATAACCCAGAATGGCGCCAAACGCCAGGCCCAGCAGGCTCACGGCGGCAACGGCAATCCAGATAGCATTCATTACAACTTCACCAAACCACTAAAGCCCATAAAGGCCAGAGACATAAGACCTGCGGTAATTAACGCAATGGCATTACCGCGAAAAGGTGCCGGGACATCAGCCACAGCAAGGCGTTCGCGGATGGCGGCGAAGAGCACCATCACCAGCGAGAAACCGACAGCGGCGGAAAAACCGTACAGCGCCGACTGCAAGAAATTGTGCCCGAGATTGATATTCAGCAACGCCACGCCGAGCACTGCACAGTTGGTGGTGATAAGCGGCAAAAAAATCCCCAGCAGACGGTAAAGCACCGGGCTGGTTTTGCGCACCACCATCTCGGTGAACTGCACGACCACAGCAATCACCAGAATAAATGCCAGGGTGCGCAGGTAAATCAGATTAAGTGGGATCAAAATCCACGTATCGATAAGCCAGGCGCAAATAGACGCCAGCGTCATCACAAACGTTGTTGCCAGCCCCATGCCCATCGCGGTTTCCAGTTTTTTGGAAACCCCCATAAACGGACAGAGACCGAGAAACTTGACCAGTACAAAGTTATTGACCAGTACAGTTCCGACAAACAGTAACAGGTAGTCAGTCATTTTTCGGCCTGAAATAAAAAAGCCGCCTATTATCCGTTAATCCAGAGCAGGCGACAACAGGTTAACTGTAAGGTTATTACGGATTCACAAACGTCGCTTTTACCCGCGACGAGCGTTTGAAATAGGGGACGATCAATGCGGTTGCCAACAAAGTAAACAGCAACTGGCGAACGGCTATGCCATCTTCCACGGGTGAAAAAGCGAATGCTTTTACTGCCAGCAATACGGAAATAAGCAGCCAGATAATATAGTGTTTAGGAACACAACGCCGACGTTTAAAGAAAGCGATGGTCAACCACAGTGTGTAATACCACATGGCGATAGCGGTAATAAAAGAAACGCCCCATAAGATTTGTGTCGTCAGTGCTTGTCCGCCGAGCGTTTGAAATGTTTGCGGAGAAGATAACGCAGCGGTATACAGCAACAACGCCAGCGTCGTACTCAACAGAGCGACTAAAAGCCAGGCCAACGGGCCAAGCAACCAGCCTCCAATACGTTGTGGCGTTGTGGTGGTCATAGGTTCTCCAGAATAGCGACGCAAACAGGCAAATCTAATTTTAGGGGCGTTATTATAAGGCTTTTATAACCGATCGCTACTTTCTTTATTGGACATAGTGCCAGACGGACTTCGGTACCTGGCCGAGGTCAAACAAACGCCCGCCAGAAACCAGCTCTGCGCGACGGTGATCGGCAGCACGATACATATTGATCAGTTCCTGATCGTCCGTCAGGGTGTAATTAAGATGGTCGTAGAGTTTTTCCAGACTTTCGAGTGAACTGATTTTGCGAAATTTTAATAAGTAGTCCTGAACAGTCATAAAAGGTCCATAAAATAATTAATACCAAAGGGGTAGGTATTATTAGTGATGATAAAATTTCACCAAAAGTGAACGCTTGTGTTATTACAATAATAAGAATGCGCTGATGGCAAATATTCAGGGATGAAAAACTGCTCTGAAAAGAGTAACGCGCTTTACTATCCCTGACAATCACCAACAACATCGAACAAGATAATAAATTCCTGGTTTAATATCCGACAAGTGAAAACATGCACCCGGACGGGCAGCATGTCGCTCCACAAGTGCAGAGCTTACTTGTGTTGTACCGAAGCACTCTGTTCAGGTGGCTGATAGTTGTCAATGTGACTCGCCACGCCAAGAAGAATGACTGAAACGACAAGAACGATCCAACCTGTTAATTCAATAAGACGATTCATTACAGCCCACATCTCTCTTGATTGATCCATTAACTTCAGGGGGTAAATGTTACTTAGCAATAATAGCTCCAGCAAGATTTTTACTGAGGTTTTTGCGATATTTAGCTTTTGTCGTTGGAAAATTCGCTATTTTTTTGACTTAAGTTAAACAACATCCCTTATTGCTGGCAGGTTATTAAACTGTTGAGCGTGGGTAAAGGATAGTGTCAAATAGCCATCATACTTCAATGAGAGGCAATGACATGAGCGACAACATCCGTGTTGGGTTGATTGGGTATGGTTATGCGAGCAAAACCTTCCATGCGCCCCTGATTGCGGGCACGCCCGGGCTGGAACTGGCGGTAATCTCCAGCAGTGATGAAACAAAAGTAAAAGCCGACTGGCCAACGGTTACGGTTGTCTCTGAGCCGAAGCATCTGTTTAACGATCCCAACATAGACCTGATTGTCATTCCTACACCCAACGATACCCATTTCCCGTTAGCCAAAGCGGCGCTTGAGGCGGGTAAACATGTGGTCGTTGATAAACCCTTTACCGTGACACTGTCACAAGCGCGAGAGCTGGATGCGCTGGCAAAAAGCCTGGGGCGTGTGCTGTCTGTATTCCATAACCGTCGCTGGGATAGCGATTTCTTGACGCTAAAAGGTTTACTCGCGGAAGGCGTGCTGGGTGAAGTTGCTTACTTTGAGTCTCATTTTGACCGCTTCCGTCCGCAGGTGCGCGATCGTTGGCGTGAACAGGGCGGCCCAGGCAGCGGTATCTGGTACGATTTAGCACCACATCTTCTTGATCAGGCCATTACGCTTTTTGGTTTACCGGTCAGCATGACGGTAGATTTGGCACAGTTACGGCCCGGAGCGCAGTCGACCGATTATTTCCACGCCATCTTGTCCTATCCACAGCGGCGAGTCATTTTACACGGTACCATGCTGGCAGCCGCTGAGTCAGCACGGTATATCGTGCATGGATCCCGAGGCAGTTATGTGAAATATGGCCTCGATCCACAGGAAGAACGTCTGAAAAATGGCGAGCGTCTACCGCAGGAAGACTGGGGCTACGATATGCGTGATGGCGTACTTACCCGCGTGGAAGGTGAGGAACGTGTCGAAGAAACGCTGTTGACGGTGCCTGGGAATTATCCGGCTTACTATGCGGCTATTCGTGATGCGTTAAATGGCGATGGTGAAAATCCGGTTCCGGCAAGCCAGGCAATCCAGGTAATGGAGTTGATTGAGCTGGGCATCGAATCCGCCAAACATCGCGCGACTTTGTGCCTTGCATGAAAAATGGATGGTGCATTTGCACCATCCATTTTGTTACTTCGCGGCGACTTTTTCTCGCAGTGCGCGTTTTTCCTCAGCGCTGAGGAAAGCCATTTCCAGACCATTAATCTGTGCCTGGCGGATTTGCTCGCGGGATAACCCAGCAGCTGGCGCGGCAACGGTATATTCGTGAATGATATCCACTCCCTGTACGCCGGGATCGTCAGTGTTAATGCTGGCACGAATGCCATGCTCAAGGAACGTTTTCAGCGGATGTGCAGCCAGCTCTGCTACGGTGCTGGTCTGAATATTGGAGGTCAGACAGGATTCAATACCAATTTGTTGCTCGGCGAGAAAATCCATCAGCGCCCGATCTTCAATGGCTTTTACGCCATGTCCAATACGCTCCGCACCCAGTTCACGAATCGCCTGCCAGATGCTTTCCGGCCCGGCAGCTTCGCCTGCATGGACGGTAATATGCCAGCCCGCATCACGCGCGCGGTTGAAGTGAGAAAGGAACAGACTTCCCGGGAAACCAAGTTCATCACCGGCTAAATCAAGTGCGGTAATCTGGTCACGGTGGGCTAAAAAGGCCTCCAGCTCTTGCTGACAGGCGGCTTCGCCGAAGGTCCGGCTCATAATGCCGATAAGCTTCGCCTGCACACCAAAGGTGCGGCAACCTTCACGTACGCCATCGATCACCGCTTCGACAACACCCGCTACAGGCAGCTGATGTGCCATTGCCATGTAGCCTGGTGAAAAACGCAGCTCGACATAGTGCAGGCCGTGACGGGCTGCATCTTCAATGTTTTCAAATGCCACGCGGCGACAGGCATCAAGAGAGGCGAGAACTTTAACGCCCCAGTCAAGTTTGGTCAGAAAGCTCACCAGATCGGGTTCGTTGGCAATGACCTGAACGTGGGGAATCAGTGTTTCCAGGGATTGTGCAGGAAGCGAGATATTATACTGGCGGCCAAGTTCAAGAATGGTCTGGGGACGAATGTTGCCATCAAGGTGGCGATGGATATCAGTTAATGGCAGGGTGGTATCAATCATGGTCGCACTCTTTTTCTGGATATAAAAGTGCGCACCATTATAAAAACAAAGCAGGGTAAAAATCCACGATTGCGCAACGATTTTTTACGTTGCGCAATTGGGGTTAACGAACAGCGCGGATGGCGTTAATTAATCCAGCCACACCTTTTTCCAGTTTCGAACGTGGGCAGCCGGCATTGAGTCGGACAAAACCACGACCTTCTTCACCGTAGGTATACCCCGGCATGATCGCGACTTTTTCTTGCTCGATAAGCGCTTTTTGCAACGCGTTGTCGTCAATATTCAACGGACGTAGATCAAGCCAGGCCAGATAAGTGGATTGCGGGATCTGCCAGTTGAGTTCAGGAAACGCGGCGTTCATTTTATCTGCGATATACGTCAGGTTATCTTTCAGATAGACGCGTAAGGCATCCAGCCACGGTGCACCTTTCTGATAGGCGGCGATATGGGCAGTTAACGCCAGTACCGAAGGGGAAGAAAGCCCATCACGGCCTTTCAGTGCCGATAAATAGGCATCGCGGCTACTGCTATTTTCTATAATCCCATAAGCACCGGTCAGCGCGGGAATATTGAAACTTTTCGATCCCGACGTCAGCAACGCCCAGTCTCCCCGCGCCACATTACTCCAGGGAATATGCGGCTGCTCGCCCCAAACCATATCCATATGGATTTCATCGGAAATAACCCGCACACCATGACGCTCGCACAGGTCAGCCATGATCTCCAGCTCATCGCACGTCCACACTTTCCCGGTAGGATTCTGTGGGCTACACAGGAGCATAATTTTACATTCTGGTTTCGCCAACACGGCTTCCAGCTTGCCCATATCGCAAAACCAGCCGTCAGCCTGCTTCTCTAAAGCAACGGGCATTACTGTGCGCTGGTTACCTTCAATGGCCTTGTAAAATGCGTCATAGGCGGGCGTGTGGATCACCACGCCTTCACCTGTTTCAGACCACTGACGAATCAGTTCTGAAACCATATAGATAACAGAAGGGCCATACACCACCGACTGAGGATCGATGGCGGTGTAATGCTGGGTGGAAAACCAGTGGGCAATAGCCGCGAGAAACTCATCGTTTTTCCAGCGGCTGTAGCCAAATACGCCGTGCATCAGGCGCTGATTCAGCGCCTCGATAATGCAGGGGGCAGTGGCAAAATCCATGTCTGAAATCGTGAACGGTAACAGGTCAGCAGTGCCGAAACGGTCAGCGACATAATCCCACTGCGTGCACCATGTGCCATGACGATCCACGACCTTTGAAAAATCGAACATATCTTATCCTTATGCCTGGACAGTATGCATCAGACCGGCCATTTCATCTTTTACTGACTGAACTTGTGGCCCGATAACAACCTGCAGGTTATGTTGATTAAGTTGTACTACGCCAATTGCCCGATTGTCCTTCAGTGCCTGCACATTAACAAGCGACATATCTTTCACAGACAAACGCAGACGGGTAATGCAGTTATCGAGGCTGACAATATTGTCGGCACCGCCTAATGCTTCGAGGATTGCCGGAACGTTGTAGCCTGATTTACCCGGCGCACCGGCAACGGCTTTTTCGATTGAACTGGCCACTTCGCTATCGCGCCCCGGGGTTTTCAGATTGAAGCGGGTGATAGCGAAACGGAAGATGATGTAGTAAACGACAAACCAGATTGCCGCCACCACTGGCACCATGTACCACTTGGTTGACAGACCATGCAAAATACCGAACACCACGAAGTCGATGATATTACCGTCGGTATTACCGATGGTGACGCCGAGCACAGACATGACGGTGAAGCCGAGGCCGGTTAACAGCGCGTGGATGACATACAGAACTGGCGCTACGAACAGGAACAGGAATTCCAGCGGTTCGGTAGTGCCGCCAACGACACAGGCGATCAGGCCAGAAATCAGCAGACCTTTAATTTTATGGCGATTTTCCGGGCGCGCGCAGTGATACATAGCTAACGCTGCACCTGGCAGACCGCCGAGAAACGCAGGCATTTTGCCTTGCGAAAGGAAACGCGTGGCGCTTTCAGAAAAACCGTGAGTGGTCGGGCAACTCAATTGCGCCTGGAAGATGGTCAGTGCGCCGCTGACGGTTTGACCGCAGACTTCCTGCGTGCCACCTGCGTCGGTAAAGCGAATTAATGCCACCAGAATGTGATGCAGACCAAACGGCAACAGCAGACGTTCACCGGTACCAAACAGCATCGGTCCGAGATCACCCGCGCTATTGATCATATGGCCTAAGCCGCTAATACCCATGGCGAAAATCGGCCAGACTAATGGAATCACCAGGCCGACAAGGCCCATCACCAGCGAGGAGATAATTGGTACAAAGCGCGTACCGCCGAAGAATGCCAGCGCATCCGGCAGGCGGATATTATGGAATCGCTCATGCAGCATCCAGACGATAATACCGGCGATCACCGCACCGAGGATCCCGGTATCGATCGACTGGATCCCAAGAATGCTCTGTATGTTATTGGCTTTCAGAACGGCGGTGTCTGTGGTTGGAAGAATGCCTTTATTGGTTAACCAGAAGTTTACCGCGAGGTTCATTACCGCATAACCGACGAAGCCAGCGAATGCCGCTACGCCTTTGTTTTCGCGTGCCAGACCCAGCGGGATGGCGATACAGAACATGACTGGCAGGAAACTAAAAGCAAACGAGCCAATCTTACTCATCCAGGTAAAGATAGCCTGCAACACGGGGTTGCCCAGGACCGGGAGCAGGGTGATGACATCGTGGCTACTAAGGGAACTACCAATGCCGAGCATAATACCGCAGAACGACAATAATGCCACGGGTAACATGAAGGTTTTGCCTAACTGCTGGAAGAACTCCCACAGCGTGACTTTCGGTGCTGTTTTCGCCGTCATAAAACGACTCCTCGTAGAGAACAATCTGGATTCAGTAAATTGCGCGAGAAGATAAAACGTTTTATCAAATTTTAGTGAGGCATAAATCACATTACGCAACGATAATAGCGGGTATAAGATAAATAAAAGGTAAAACGTTTTACCTGTCACATAATCAGGGAGTAGGTCATCTGCATGGCTACCGCCAAAAAAATAACCATTCATGATGTTGCGCTGGCTGCGGGCGTGTCGGTAAGTACCGTTTCGCTGGTGCTTAGTGGCAAAGGGCGAATCTCTACCGCCACAGGAGAACGCGTTAACGCCGCCATTGAAGAGCTGGGATTTGTGCGCAATCGCCAGGCGTCGGCGCTGCGCGGCGGGCAAAGCGGCGTCATTGGTTTGATCGTCCGTGATTTATCTGCGCCGTTTTACGCCGAATTGACGGCCGGATTGACGGAAGCTCTGGAAGCGCAGGGACGGATGGTTTTTTTGCTTCACGGCGGTAAAGACGGCGAGCAGCTGGCACAGCGGTTTTCACTGTTACTGAATCAGGGTGTCGATGGTGTGGTAATTGCCGGGGCTGCAGGAAGCAGCGATGACCTGCGACGGATGGCAGAAGAAAAAGGTATCCCGGTGATTTTCGCTTCCCGTGCCAGTTATCTTGATGATGTTGATACGGTTCGCCCGGACAACATGCAGGCTGCACAGTTGTTGACGGAGCATCTCATTCGCAATGGGCATCAGCGGATCGCCTGGCTGGGAGGGCAAAGTTCCTCATTAACCCGTGCAGAACGGGTGGGGGGCTATTGTGCAACTCTACTAAAATTTGGCCTGCCGTTTCACAGCAATTGGGTGCTGGAGTGCACTTCCAGCCAGAAGCAAGCCGCGGAAGCTATCACGGCGCTTTTACGCCATAACCCGACCATCAGTGCCGTGGTTTGCTATAACGAAACTATTGCGATGGGGGCATGGTTTGGTTTGCTGAAAGCAGGGCGGCAAAGCGGGGAAAGCGGAGTCGATCGTTACTTTGAGCAACAGGTTTCGCTGGCGGCATTTACCGATGCGACACCAACCACCCTTGATGATATACCTGTTACCTGGGCCAGCACGCCAGCGCGGGAACTTGGTATCACACTTGCGGATCGCATGATGCAAAAAATCACCCATGAAGAGACGCATTCACGCAATCTTATTATTCCCGCCCGGCTCATTGCGGCGAAATAATCCTCTCTTTATCTGCTATACCTGGTAGTGTCCTTTCCTCAAGGTTAATGATAAAAATGTGGCACACAGGCGGTGCCTTTTATTTTTACTGAAGTTCACAGGAGGTTTATGTGTTTAATTCTGACAACCTGAGACTCGACGGAAAATGCGCCATCATCACAGGTGCGGGTGCAGGTATTGGTAAAGAAATCGCCATTACATTCGCGACAGCTGGCGCATCTGTGGTGGTCAGTGATATTAACGCCGACGCAGCTAACCATGTTGTAGACGAAATTCAACAACTGGGTGGTCAGGCATTTGCCTGCCGTTGTGATATTACTTCCGAACAGGAACTCTCTGCACTGGCAGACTTTGCTATCAGTAAGCTGGGTAAAGTTGATATTCTGGTTAACAACGCCGGTGGCGGTGGACCTAAACCGTTTGATATGCCAATGGCGGATTTTCGCCGTGCTTATGAACTGAATGTGTTTTCTTTTTTCCATCTGTCACAACTTGTTGCGCCAGAAATGGAAAAAAATGGCGGTGGCGTTATTCTGACCATCACTTCTATGGCGGCAGAAAATAAAAATATAAACATGACTTCCTATGCATCATCTAAAGCTGCGGCCAGTCATCTGGTCAGAAATATGGCGTTTGACCTAGGTGAAAAAAATATTCGGGTAAATGGCATTGCGCCGGGGGCAATATTAACCGATGCCCTGAAATCCGTTATTACACCAGAAATTGAACAAAAAATGTTACAGCACACGCCGATCAGACGTCTGGGCCAACCGCAAGATATTGCTAACGCAGCGCTGTTCCTTTGCTCGCCTGCTGCGAGCTGGGTAAGCGGACAAATTCTCACCGTCTCCGGTGGTGGGGTACAGGAGCTCAATTAATACACTAACGGACCGGTAAACAACCGTGCGTGTTGTTTACCGGGATAAACTCATCAACGTCTCTGCTAAATAACTGGCAGCCAAATCACGGCTATTGGTTAACCAATTTCAGAGTGAAAAGTATACGAATAGAGTGTGCCTTCGCACTATTCAACAGCAATGATAGGCGCTCACCTGACAACGCGGTAAACTAGTTATTCACGCTAACTATAATGGTTTAATGATGGATAACATGCAGACTGAAGCACAACCGACACGGACCCGGATCCTCAATGCTGCCAGAGAGATTTTTTCAGAAAATGGATTTCACAGTGCCTCGATGAAAGCCATCTGTAAATCTTGCGCCATTAGTCCCGGGACGCTCTATCACCATTTCATCTCCAAAGAAGCCTTGATTCAGGCGATTATCTTACAGGACCAGGAGAGGGCGCTGGCCCGTTTCCGGGAACCGATTGAAGGGATTCATTTCGTTGACTATATGGTCGAGTCCATTGTCTCTCTCACCCATGAAGCCTTTGGACAACGGGCGCTGGTGGTTGAAATTATGGCGGAAGGGATGCGTAACCCACAGGTCGCCGCCATGCTTAAAAATAAGCATATGACGATCACGGAATTTGTTGCCCAGCGGATGCGTGATGCCCAGCAAAAAGGCGAGATAAGCCCAGACATCAACACGGCAATGACTTCACGTTTACTGCTGGATCTGACCTACGGTGTACTGGCCGATATCGAAGCGGAAGACCTGGCGCGTGAAGCGTCGTTTGCTCAGGGATTACGCGCGATGATTGGCGGTATCTTAACCGCATCCTGATTCTCTCTCTCTTTCCGCGGGCTGGTGACAACTGAGCCCGCGTTTCATACTTTAATTTCCCTGTACAAAATACAATCTCGCCGGAGCGGGGAATTCCTCCCTAAAATATTCACCGTAGCCATATATCATGAGAGTTTATCGTTCCCAATATACTCGAACGAGCGTTCGGTTGCTTATTTTATGGCTTCTGTCAACGCCGTTTTAAAGATTAATGCGATCTATATCACGCTGTGGGTATTGCAGTTTTTGGTTTTTTGATCGCGGTGTCAGTTCTTTTTATTTCCATTTCTCTTCCATGGGTTTCTCACAGATAACTGTGTGCAACACAGAATTGGTTAACTAATCAGATTAAAGGTTGACCAGTATTTTTATTTGAATGAGGAGTCCCTTATGTTACGTCCTGTAGAAACCCCAACCCGTGAAATCAAAAAACTCGACGGCCTGTGGGCATTCAGTCTGGATCGCGAAAACTGTGGAATTGATCAGCGTTGGTGGGAAAGCGCGTTACAAGAAAGCCGGGCAATTGCTGTGCCAGGCAGTTTTAACGATCAGTTCGCCGATGCAGATATTCGTAATTATGTGGGCAACGTCTGGTATCAGCGCGAAGTCTTTATACCGAAAGGTTGGGCAGGCCAGCGTATCGTGCTGCGTTTCGATGCGGTCACTCATTACGGCAAAGTGTGGGTCAATAATCAGGAAGTGATGGAGCATCAGGGCGGCTATACGCCATTTGAAGCCGATGTCACGCCGTATGTTATTGCCGGGAAAAGTGTACGTATCACCGTTTGTGTGAACAACGAACTGAACTGGCAGACTATCCCGCCGGGAATGGTGATTACCGACGAAAACGGCAAGAAAAAGCAGTCTTACTTCCATGATTTCTTTAACTACGCCGGGATCCATCGCAGCGTAATGCTCTACACCACGCCGAACACCTGGGTGGACGATATCACCGTGGTGACGCATGTCGCGCAAGCCTGTAACCACGCGTCTGTTGACTGGCAGGTGGTGGCCAATGGTGATGTCAGCGTTGAACTGCGTGATGCGGATCAACAGGTGGTTGCAACTGGACAAGGCACCAGCGGGACTTTGCAAGTGGTGAATCCGCACCTCTGGCAATCGGGTGAAGGTTATCTCTATGAACTGTGCGTCACAGCCAAAAGCCAGACAGAGTGTGATATCTACCCGCTGCGCGTCGGCATCCGGTCAGTGGCAGTGAAGGGCGAACAGTTCCTGATCAACCACAAACCGTTCTACTTTACTGGCTTTGGCCGTCATGAAGATGCGGATTTGCGCGGCAAAGGATTCGATAACGTGCTGATGGTGCACGATCACGCATTAATGGACTGGATTGGGGCCAACTCCTACCGTACCTCGCATTACCCTTACGCTGAAGAGATGCTCGACTGGGCAGATGAACATGGCATCGTGGTGATTGATGAAACTGCAGCTGTCGGCTTTAACCTCTCTTTAGGCATTGGTTTCGAAGCGGGCAACAAGCCGAAAGAACTGTACAGCGAAGAGGCAGTCAACGGGGAAACTCAGCAGGCGCACTTACAGGCGATTAAAGAGCTGATAGCGCGTGACAAAAACCACCCAAGCGTGGTGATGTGGAGTATTGCCAACGAACCGGATACCCGTCCGCAAGGTGCACGGGAATATTTCGCGCCACTGGCGGAAGCAACGCGTAAACTCGACCCGACGCGACCGATCACCTGCGTCAATGTAATGTTCTGCGACGCTCACACCGATACCATCAGCGATCTCTTTGATGTGCTGTGCCTGAACCGTTATTACGGATGGTATGTCCAAAGCGGCGATTTGGAAACGGCAGAGAAGGTACTGGAAAAAGAACTTCTGGCCTGGCAGGAGAAACTGCATCAGCCGATTATCATCACCGAATACGGCGTGGATACGTTAGCCGGGCTGCACTCAATGTACACCGACATGTGGAGTGAAGAGTATCAGTGTGCATGGCTGGATATGTATCACCGCGTCTTTGATCGCGTCAGCGCCGTCGTCGGTGAACAGGTATGGAATTTCGCCGATTTTGCGACCTCGCAAGGCATATTGCGCGTTGGCGGTAACAAGAAGGGCATCTTCACCCGCGACCGCAAACCGAAGTCGGCGGCTTTTCTGCTGCAAAAACGCTGGACTGGCATGAACTTCGGTGAAAAACCGCAGCAGGGAGGCAAACAATGAATCAACAACTCTCCTGGCGCACCATCGTCGGCTACAGCCTCGGTGACGTCGCCAATAACTTCGCCTTCGCAATGGGGGCGCTCTTCCTGTTGAGTTACTACACCGACGTCGCTGGCGTCGGTGCCGCTGCGGCAGGCACCATACTGTTACTGGTGCGGGTATTCGATGCCTTCGCCGACGTCTTTGCCGGACGAGTGGTGGACAGTGTGAATACCCGCTGGGGAAAATTCCGCCCGTTTTTACTCTTCGGTACTGCGCCGTTAATGATCTTCAGCGTGCTGGTATTCTGGGTACCGACCGACTGGAGCCATAGCAGCAAAGTAGTGTATGCATATTTGACCTACATGGGCCTCGGGCTTTGCTACAGCCTGGTGAATATTCCTTATGGTTCACTTGCTACCGCGATGACCCAACAACCACAATCCCGCGCCCGTCTGGGCGCGGCTCGTGGGATTGCCGCTTCATTGACCTTTGTCTGCCTGGCATTTCTGATAGGACCGAGCATTAAGAACTCCAGCCCGGAAGAGATGGTGTCGGTATACCATTTCTGGACAATTGTGCTGGCGATTGCCGGAATGGTGCTTTACTTCATCTGCTTCAAATCGACGCGTGAGAATGTGGTACGTATCGTTGCGCAGCCGTCATTGAATATCAGTCTGCAAACCCTGAAACGGAATCGCCCGCTGTTTATGTTGTGCATCGGTGCGCTGTGTGTGCTGATTTCGACCTTTGCGGTCAGCGCCTCGTCGTTGTTCTACGTGCGCTATGTGTTAAATGATACCGGGCTGTTCACTGTGCTGGTACTGGTGCAAAACCTGGTTGGTACTGTGGCATCGGCACCGCTGGTGCCGGGGATGGTCGCGAGGATCGGTAAAAAGAATACCTTCCTGATTGGCGCTTTGCTGGGAACCTGCGGTTATCTGCTGTTCTTCTGGGTTTCCGTCTGGTCACTGCCGGTGGCGTTGGTTGCGTTGGCCATCGCTTCAATTGGTCAGGGCGTTACCATGACCGTGATGTGGGCGCTGGAAGCTGATACCGTAGAATACGGTGAATACCTGACCGGCGTGCGAATTGAAGGGCTCACCTATTCACTATTCTCATTTACCCGTAAATGCGGTCAGGCAATCGGAGGTTCAATTCCTGCCTTTATTTTGGGGTTAAGCGGATATATCGCCAATCAGGTGCAAACGCCGGAAGTTATTATGGGCATCCGCACATCAATTGCCTTAGTACCTTGCGGATTTATGCTACTGGCATTCGTTATTATCTGGTTTTATCCGCTCACGGATAAAAAATTCAAAGAAATCGTGGTTGAAATTGATAATCGTAAAAAAGTGCAGCAGCAATTAATCAGCGATATCACTAATTAATATTCAATAAAAATAATCAGAACATCAAAGGTGCAACTATGAGAAAAATAGTGGCCATGGCCGTTATTTGCCTGACGGCTGCCTCTGGCCTTACCTCTGCTTATGCGGCGCAACTGGCTGACGATGAAGCGGGACTACGCATCAGACTGAAAAACGAATTGCGCAGGGCGGATAAGCCCAGTGCTGGCGCGGGAAGAGATATTTACGCATGGGTACAGGGAGGATTGCTCGATTTCAATAGTGGTTATTATTCCAATATTATTGGCGTTGAAGGCGGGGCGTATTATGTTTATAAATTAGGTGCTCGTGCTGATATGAGTACCCGGTGGTATCTTGATGGTGATAAAAGTTTTGGCTTTGCCCTGGGGGCAGTAAAAATAAAACCCAGTGAAAATAGCCTGCTTAAATTAGGTCGCTTCGGGACGGATTATAGTTATGGTAGCTTACCTTATCGTATTCCGTTAATGGCTGGCAGTTCGCAACGTACATTACCGACAGTTTCTGAAGGAGCATTAGGTTATTGGGCTTTAACACCAAATATTGATCTGTGGGGAATGTGGCGTTCACGAGTATTTTTATGGACTGATTCAACAACCGGTATTCGTGATGAAGGGGTGTATAACAGCCAGACGGGAAAATACGATAAACATCGCGCACGTTCTTTTTTAGCCGCCAGTTGGCATGATGATACCAGTCGCTATTCTCTGGGGGGATCGGTACAGAAAGATGTTTCCAATCAGATACAAAGTATTCTCGAGAAAAGCATACCGCTCGACCCGAATTATACGTTGAAAGGGGAGTTGCTCGGCTTTTACGCGCAGCTCGAAGGTTTAAGTCGTAATACCAGCCAGCCCAATGAAACGGCGTTGGTTAGTGGACAATTGACCTGGAATGCGCCGTGGGGAAGCGTATTTGGCAGTGGTGGTTATTTGCGCCATGCAATGAATGGTGCCGTGGTGGATACCGACATTGGCTATCCCTTTTCATTAAGTCTTGATCGTAACCGTGAAGGAATGCAGTCCTGGCAATTGGGCGTCAACTATCGTTTAACGCCGCAATTTACACTGACATTTGCACCGATTGTGACTCGCGGCTATGAATCCAGTAAACGAGATGTGCGGATTGAAGGCGCGGGTATCTTAGGTGGTATGAACTATCGGGTCAGCGAAGGGCCGTTACAAGGGATGAATTTCTTTCTTGCTGCCGATAAAGGGCGGGAAAAGCGCGATGGCAGTGCGCTGGGCGATCGCCTGAATTACTGGGATGTGAAAATGAGTATTCAATATGACTTTATGCTGAAGTAAGAAATAACGCCGGAGAGAAAAACCTCCGGCGTTTCAGATTGTTGACAAAGTGCGCGTTTTTTATGCCGGATGCGGCGTAAACGCCTTATCCAGCCTACAAAAACTCATAAATTCAAAGTGTTGCAGGAAAAGGTAGGCCTGATAAGCGTAGCGCATCAGGCAATCTCTGGTTTGTTTTCAGATGAAAACGCCGGAGTGATAATTCTCCGGCGTTTTGGCCGTGAATTACTGCTGCGGAATTGCCGGTACAGCCGGAACGTTAAGAGCTGGCATCGCAAACATGCCAACAAAATCTTCTAACGACATTTTCTGCCCATTTAACGTTATCTGACCGTTAGCATATTGCAGGCTGGTGGTGATGGTATTGTCCTGCAAGGTGGTCAGACGGAACATCTGCCCCATTGCTGATGCACCTTCAACTTGCTGTTTCGCCAGTTTTTTCGCTTGATCTTCCTGATAACCTTCCAGCTTCGCTACCTGAGTCATAAACTCAGTTGCCATATCCACCGGAATGGTCAGTTTCGCATCCAGAGATTTAACCGAACGATCTACTTCCTGCGCCAGCGTTTGCGGCGCTTCTTTAGTCGTTGCCGGATCTTTCAGGAACAGCGACAGATTCAGGGCACTTTCACCCTGACTGTTTTTCCAGCTTAGCGGCGCGATAGTAATCACCGGATCGCCTTTCAGCATCAGCGGCAGGGCGCTAAAGAAGGCTTCCGTCACTTTCTCCTGGTAAAGTTCGGGGTTGTTGGCAATTTCTGGCTGTGCCAGCAGCGCCTGAGTTTGCGCGTTATATTGCTGGCTAAACTGATGCCAGGCTTCACCATCAATCTGGCCGACTTTTAAAGTCAGCTTGCCGCTGCCCAGATCCTGATTCTGTACCTTCAGGCTGTTTAGCGAGTAATCCAGTTGGCTATTGATCGTTTTACCGTCATTGACCAGATCCGATTTACCGCTGATCTCCATGCCTTCCAGCAGTGCCAGTTCTTTGCCTTCCACTGAAATGGTCATTTTTTCCAGTGACAGTTTTTGATTTCCTACACGCTCACCAAAACTTGCCAGCGTGCTGGAACCGTCGGTTTTCAGATTATTAAAGGTCAACTGCACTTTCTGGTTGTATTCGTTAACTGCGTCTATCCGACCACTTTGCGCCTCCCCGGAAAGGGAGATGGCTTTGCCGTCTCTGTCAGCATTTAACTGGAACTCGCCGCCGCTAAAGGCGACTTTTTCATCCTTTTGCTCGTAATTCAGTGGCTTGAGCGAAATATCGGAACTGGAATCACCGCTGTAACCAATGCGCGAGTTAATCTCAAAAGGCGTTTCACCTTTTGCCATATCAAACAGTGGTTTGCTTACTTCGTTATTAACCAGCGTGGTTTGAATTGATGCCATCGACGGGATCAGGTTCAGTTTTTTAAGCTGGGCAAGCGGGAAGGGACCATGATCAACCGATTCGTTGAAGATGACGCTCTGACCGCTTTTAATCCACGGATTTTCTTTCCCGGCAATGGGTTTCACCAACAGTTGCAACTGGCTGCTGAATACGCCGCGATGATAGTTTTGATAACTCACTTCCAGGTTGGATTCAGGAGCTGTCAGTTTGAGTTGCGCGTTCGCCTGCGCGACCATGTCTTCGAGATGGGTTTCAATCTTCTTGCCTGTATACCATGCGCCGCCTGTCCAGACTACGCCTAGCGCAACAATGACGCCTACCGCTACCAGCGATTTATTCATAATGATTATCCATAAAATGAAATCAGGCGGACTGGCCGCCTGAAGGTGTTATAAGCCTTTAATAAGCTTAGCAAGAGATGTTAATTTTTTCAGTAAGCTCTTACAGCTTGTTGTAAACACGCGCTAAACGGCCGTGGCCTTTGACAGTCACCGGTGATTCGTTGGCGGCAATAAACGCTGATTCACCCGGTTTAAGCTGTAACTGCTGAGAACCTTTCCACAACGTTGCATCGCCTTCGACGCAGAACAAAATGGCGGCACTCTGCTGGCTAATGGTGGTTTCTTTATCACTAAGGTCATGCAGCGAGAAGGCAAAATCATCCACTGGAATCGGGAAGTCCAGTTCTGCACCTTGTTTCACCGGCTGGGTCAACAACTGGTTAGCCGGTTTGGCTTCGAATTTCACATTGGCAACCAGTTCCGGAATATCAATGTATTTAGGCGTCAGACCCGCACGCAGCACGTTATCGGAGTTTGCCATCACTTCCAGCGCCACGCCTTGCAGGTAAGCGTGCGGTGTTTCAGCGAACAGGAACATCGCTTCGCCAGGGTTCAATTTCACCACATTCAGCAATAGCGGGGAGAACAGACCGCTGTCTTCCGGGTAAAATTCAGAAATTAAACGAATCGTTTGCCACGGTTCACCCTGCTGGCTATCGAGGGCCGATTTTAAAATCGCCAGCGCGTGGGATTTTTCTTCACCCTGCATATTCAACAGGCTGGCGAACAGTTCGCTTAAACGTTCGGCATCAGGCTGTTGTAAAAAGTGAGCAATCGCCGGATGTGCACCTGCGACCGGCTGGAGTAGGGAGACAATCTCGGAAAATTCACGAAACGCGTTCATCGCAAGGAAAGGCGTCAGCGCAAAAACCAGCTCCGGCTTGTGGTTAGGATCTTTATAGTTACGCTCGGCGGCATCCATCGGGATACCTGCGGCATTTTCTTTGGCAAAACCGATTTCAGAATTGTGTTTGTTTGGATGAACCTGAATGGAGAGTGGCTGTGCTGCGCATAATACTTTGAACAGGAAAGGCAGTTCGCCAAAGCGTTTGGCAACGGCCTCTCCGAGCAGAGTCGATTTATCACTCTCAATCACATCACGCAGTGAAACGATGTCTCCGGCGGCATTCTGCACTCGTGAACTGCTTTTCGGATGTGCGCCCATCCACAGCTCGGCCATCGGCTGGCTGGACGGATTTTCCATACCATAAAGTTCAGTCAACGCCGTTTTGCTGCCCCAGGCATAGTTTTGCACTGAGTTAATGAGTTTTTGCATGATCAATCCCTGTTTTAATGTGGAAATTAATCCCACTATTAAAGCAAGAATCCTACGGGAAGTAACCTGGAGCCGCAAAAAGTCGTACTAGTCTCAGTTTTTGTTAAAAAAGTGTGTAGGATGTTGTTACTCGCTTTTAACAGGGCAACGGAACACCCGCCCAGAGCATAACCAAACCAGGCAGTAAGTGAGAGAACAATGTCAAACAAACCCTTTCATTATCAGGCTCCTTTTCCACTCAAAAAAGATGATACTGAGTATTACCTGCTAACCAGCGAACACGTTAGCGTATCTGAATTTGAAGGGCAGGAGATTTTGAAAGTCGCACCCGAAGCGTTAACTCTATTGGCGCGCCAGGCGTTTCATGATGCGTCGTTCATGCTGCGTCCGGCGCACCAACAACAGGTGGCCGACATTCTGCGTGACCCGGAGGCCAGCGAAAATGATAAATATGTGGCGCTGCAATTCCTGCGTAACTCCGACATCGCGGCGAAAGGCGTTCTGCCAACCTGTCAGGATACCGGCACCGCGATTATTGTTGGTAAAAAAGGGCAGCGTGTATGGACCGGTGGTGGTGATGAAGCGGCGCTGGCGCGCGGTGTCTATAACACTTATATCGAAGATAATCTGCGCTACTCGCAAAACGCGCCGCTGGATATGTATAAAGAAGTGAATACCGGCACCAATCTGCCAGCGCAGATCGATCTTTATGCCGTTGATGGCGACGAATACAAATTCCTCTGTATCGCCAAAGGTGGTGGTTCGGCAAACAAGACGTATCTCTATCAGGAAACCAAAGCGTTACTGACGCCGGGGAAACTGAAAAATTACCTGGTTGAGAAGATGCGCACGCTGGGTACGGCGGCCTGTCCTCCGTATCATATTGCGTTCGTTATTGGTGGAACTTCTGCAGAAACGAACCTTAAAACGGTGAAACTGGCTTCCGCGAAATACTATGATGAACTGCCAACGGAAGGGAATGAGCACGGTCAGGCGTTCCGCGATGTGGAACTGGAAAAAGAATTGCTGATCGAAGCGCAAAATCTTGGTCTGGGTGCGCAGTTTGGTGGTAAATACTTCGCTCACGACATCCGCGTGATTCGCCTGCCACGTCACGGCGCATCCTGCCCGGTCGGTATGGGCGTCTCCTGCTCTGCTGACCGTAATATCAAAGCGAAGATCAACCGTCAGGGGATCTGGATCGAAAAACTGGAACATAATCCAGGCAAATATATCCCGGAAGAGCTGCGCAAAGCGGGAGAAGGCGAAGCGGTGCGCGTTGACCTTAACCGTCCGATGAAAGAGATCCTCGCACAGTTGTCGCAGTATCCCGTTTCTACACGCTTATCGCTTAACGGCACGATTATCGTCGGTCGTGATATTGCTCACGCCAAACTGAAAGAGCGGATGGATAACGGTGAAGGGCTGCCGCAGTACATCAAAGATCATCCGATTTACTACGCGGGTCCGGCCAAAACGCCGGAAGGTTATGCCTCCGGTTCTCTTGGCCCAACGACCGCCGGACGGATGGATTCTTATGTCGATCAACTGCAAGCGCAGGGCGGAAGTATGATCATGCTGGCGAAAGGCAACCGCAGCCAGCAGGTGACGGATGCCTGTAAAAAACACGGCGGCTTCTACCTTGGCAGTATCGGTGGTCCGGCCGCTGTATTGGCGCAGGGAAGTATTAAGAGCCTGGAATGTGTTGAATATCCGGAACTGGGAATGGAAGCCATCTGGAAAATTGAAGTGGAAGATTTCCCGGCGTTTATCCTTGTGGATGATAAAGGAAATGACTTCTTCCAGCAGATACAACTCACACAATGCACCCGCTGTGTGAAATAAACAGAGCCGCCCTTCGGGGCGGTTTTTTTACATGGCACGAAAGACCAAACATTTGTTATCAAATGGTAAATAATAAGTGAGCTAAAAGTTGCTTAACGAAAGCAAAACAGAAAGAAAAAATTAATCAGGTGAGGAGCAGGTCATGAATACAGTACGCAGCGAAAAAGATTCGATGGGGGCGATTGATGTCCCGGCAGATAAGCTGTGGGGCGCACAAACTCAACGCTCGCTGGAGCATTTCCGCATTTCGACGGAGAAAATGCCCACCTCACTGATTCATGCGCTGGCGCTAACCAAGCGTGCAGCGGCAAAAGTTAATGAAGATTTAGGCTTGTTGTCTGAAGAGAAAGCGAGCGCCATTCGTCAGGCGGCGGATGAAGTACTGGCAGGACAGCATGACGACGAATTCCCGCTGGCTATCTGGCAGACCGGCTCCGGCACGCAAAGTAACATGAACATGAACGAAGTGCTGGCTAACCGGGCCAGTGAATTACTCGGCGGTGTGCGCGGGATGGAACGTAAAGTTCACCCTAACGACGACGTGAACAAAAGCCAAAGTTCCAACGATGTCTTTCCGACGGCGATGCACGTTGCGGCGCTGCTGGCGCTGCGCAAGCAACTCATTCCTCAGCTTAAAACCCTGACACAGACACTGAATGAGAAATCCCGTGCTTTTGCCGATATCGTCAAAATTGGTCGTACTCACTTGCAGGATGCCACGCCGTTAACGCTGGGGCAGGAGATTTCCGGCTGGGTAGCGATGCTCGAGCATAATCTCAAACATATCGAATACAGCCTGCCTCACGTAGCGGAACTGGCTCTTGGCGGTACAGCGGTGGGTACTGGACTAAATACCCATCCGGAGTATGCGCGTCGCGTAGCAGATGAACTGGCAGTCATTACCTGTGCACAGTTTGTTACCGCGCCGAACAAATTTGAAGCGCTGGCGACCTGTGATGCCCTGGTTCAGGCGCACGGCGCGTTGAAAGGGTTGGCTGCGTCACTGATGAAAATCGCCAATGATGTCCGCTGGCTGGCCTCTGGCCCGCGCTGCGGAATTGGTGAAATCTCAATCCCGGAAAATGAGCCGGGCAGCTCAATCATGCCGGGGAAAGTGAATCCAACACAGTGTGAGGCATTAACCATGCTCTGCTGTCAGGTGATGGGGAACGACGTGGCGATCAACATGGGGGGCGCTTCCGGTAACTTTGAACTGAACGTCTTCCGTCCAATGGTGATCCACAATTTCCTGCAATCGGTGCGCTTGCTGGCAGATGGCATGGAAAGTTTTAACAAACACTGCGCAGTGGGTATTGAACCGAATCGTGAGCGAATCAATCAATTACTCAATGAATCGCTGATGCTGGTGACTGCGCTTAACACCCACATTGGTTATGACAAAGCCGCGGAGATCGCCAAAAAAGCGCATAAAGAAGGGCTGACCTTAAAAGCTGCGGCCCTTGCGCTGGGGTATCTTAGCGAAGCCGAGTTTGACAGCTGGGTACGGCCAGAACAGATGGTCGGCAGTATGAAAGCCGGGCGTTAATCCGCAACATACAGGTGCAGCCGGGGAATGATCAAACGAAGCGGCTGCGCCTGTGGTTTATAACGGTGTTGCACATTGTCGGCATCGTAATTTAACAACTCCCCAACATCCGGCACGCCCGCGCCATTATCCCGATTAATCAGCGCAATAAGCGGTGTAGGGCAAGCGTGTTGTACTTGTTTTTGATCTCCTTTGTACCAGACGCGGGCAATCGGCTGCACCTTCACCGGACGTTTGATTTTTAACTTCGCGTTCTGTGGCAGGGCAGCGATATCCTGATACTCTCGCTCCAGTTTTCTTTGCCACTCCTCGCGCGTCCACGGTGCGACACTGCGTGGTGATTTCAGGCTTTTTTCCAGCTGTGCCAGGACTTCATCACGATGCAAATTTTTAATGATATGTTTATTAGCCCAGCCAAAACGTAAAGTGGCGGGGTCGTGCAGAACGGTGAGCGTGCGGTAAGCATTAAGGGTGATCAGCCCCGGCAAATGACGATGCACCCATTCAAAACGTGCCGCGGTGGGGAGTTCTGATTCAACCGTGACGATATGCTCGAACGTGGTCTTGAGTTTATTGATGTGCTGAATATGACTGACCAACGCTGCTTGCGAAAGGTTATCGACCTGGTAACACAACACGCCAGGCAGACGGACAGCGGCCTTGCTGCTGCGATTTTCGGACTGTTGTTGAATAAATAAATGGCGGAAATGACGCAACGCCAGCGACTGCGCGTCGTTGCCGAGATGTTGTTTTACCTCAATACGATTAAGCGGATTATGCTCATCCTCTTTTTTTACCTCCGGCAAAGAGAACACGCGGGCAACCAATAGCTTGTGTTGCTCAAGATGAGCGGCAAATGCAGCCAGCTCTTGTTCCATCTGGCGAAAAGTAGTGTTGAGTCGGTCTACGAGATCGTAACGCGCCATAATATTAACCACTTTAGTTACAACATCCTTAATTTATAGCACAGTGGTGGTGACTTGACCACCGTGCGCGTAGTGTCAAGCAGAGGTAAATTGCGGGATGTTATGCCATAACGGCCAGCTAAACGAGAAGCGGGCACCACCCAGTTCGCTGGTGCCACAATTAACCGTACCGCCCATTGCCAGTGCTATAGAGTGGACAATTGCCAGTCCCAGCCCGCAGCCGCCGGTTGAGCGACCCCGGCTGGGATCGAGGCGAACAAAAGGTTCAAAGATATGTTCGCGGTTTTCTGGGGCAATCCCTGAGCCATCATCCTCAACAATTAATGTCGCTTTATTCCCCGACAGTAGCAGGCTGGTTTCAACCGTTGAATGGCAGTAGCGCAGGGCGTTATTGAGCAAATTATCCAGCACGCGCTCCATTAAGCGCATATCCAACGCCGCATAATGGCCTTGCATGAGCGTTTTTATCCGTACCGTTTTATCGGGCGTTACTGCCTGAATATCTGCCAGATGCGTTGACAGCCACAACGGCAGGTCTGGTTCGCTAAGATGAAGCTCGTTTTGTGGGCGATCGAGTCGGGCATAAGTCAGCAGCTCTTCAATTAAAGCTTCAAGTTGACTGATATCACGATTCAACGCCTGGGATTCGGCGGCGCTCAGGTTATCGCTCATCTCCAGTCGATAACGCAGGCGCACTAACGGTGTTCGCAGTTCGTGAGCGATACCGTCAATAAGCTGTTTTTTGCTGGCAATTAAGGCGTTGATATTGTCCGCCATCTGGTTAAATGCGACGCCAAGTCGTTCAAAGCTCGAACCCTCATCAAAGTGGATACGTTCATTGAGATGCCCATCGCCAAATCGTTGCGCCGCTGCTTCCAGTTTTAACATATCCTGCCAGTGCGGACGCATCCAGATAAACACCGGAAAGGCGAGGGAAATAGCAATAAAAGCGATCAGGGCGATATCCAGCAATCGCATTTGATGGAGGTAATAAAGATAAGGAACAGGACCAACTGCCAGCACGTAGTGGCTGCGCGGGATACGCTGCAAAAACGTGTACTGATCGTCCAGGGCGACAATTTCGCCGCCACGCAGTCGGTGCATGGAAATATCATCAAGATGGTATTTACTCAGTGGCTCGACACGCAGATCGAAAGAGAGATTTAAATCCATCTCTTTCAGCGTCTTACCCCAGTCGTGTGGGGGGATCTCACGCAATTCGCTGCGCATCAGATACAGCGAACTGTTCATCAAATCATCCAGCGACTGTTTGCCCGCGCGTTCGGCGGTAAATTTGTACACCAGCCCAACCAGCAGAGACATCACAAGGAAGCAGACAAACAATAACAGGTAAAACTGGATAAACAATTTTTTCATCGCTTATTCCCATGCATGAGGCGCAAAAAGATAGCCTTTGTTACGCACGGTTTTAATGCGATAAGGTTCTGCGGCGTTATCGAGTAGTTTTTTTCTTAACCGCGAAATAGCCACGTCCACGCTACGATCCAGTCCGTCATAACTGACGCCGCGTAAATTTTTCAGCAATGCATCGCGGTCCATGATTTGCCCGGCATGGGTAGCTAATTCCCACAATAATTCGAAATCAGCTGTCGAGAGCGAGATTTCAGTGTTAGCCAGGGTGACTACGCGGTTGATGGGATCGATGGTCAACGTGCCGAAATGCAGGGCTTTGTAGGGAGTCAGAGACGTTTCCTGAAGACCTTTGGTCAGTGTGGCTTGCTCATTCTGACGCAAATGCAAACGTAAACGCGCTAGCAAAACAGCAGGGGGCGTCGTTTTGAGAATATAGTCGCAGGCACCCATTTCCAGTGCCAGGATGTGGTTCATATCGCTATCGAGAGAGGTTAGAAGAACAATCGGTCCAGACCACTTTGCGCGTAAATCACGACAAATGGTCATGCCGTCCTTGCCTGGTAGCATGATGTCGAGTAACACCAAATCCGGATTTTCTCGCAAAATGGTTTCTTCGGCCTGGTCGCCGCGCGGCTCTACGGTAACCTGCATATCATGTTTTGCCAGGTACGCGGCAATCAGTGAACCGACTTCCGCATCATCTTCCACAAATACGATAGTGTTCATAACATTCACGGTAGATATAAAAACGTCACAATACACCGCGCTGTTTTTACTTACTATCAATCGTTTCTAAACAAGTTTTCATCAGGTATTCTACTGATGACTTGTTATGGAAGTGTTAAGGTAAAAAGATGGGGCTGGTAATCAAAGCCGCGCTCGGTGCGCTGGTAGTGCTGTTGATTGGTGTTTTAGCAAAAACGAAAAATTATTATATCGCCGGGCTGATTCCACTTTTCCCGACCTTTGCGCTTATCGCGCATTATATTGTTGCCAGCGAACGCGGCATTGAAGCCTTACGCGCAACCATCATTTTTAGTATGTGGTCGATTATTCCCTATTTTGTTTACCTGGTGTCGCTGTGGTATTTCACCGGAATGATGCGCTTGCCCGCCGCTTTTGTTGGTTCTGTTGCGTGTTGGGGGATAAGCGCATGGGTGTTGATTATATGCTGGATAAAGCTGCATTAACGCAGATGACGACCGCCATCAAGTGGGAAACTGCGTCCGGTGACAAAGCAACTGGTAAGTAAGTAATCGACCAGGTCGATCACTTCTTTCTCGCCAGGCGCGGTTTTCATCAGTGATTTATTCAGCGCCTGTTGTCGATATTCGGCATCATCATGTTCATTAAACAGGATCAGCGATGGCGCAATAGAATTCACTTTCACTTCCGGTGCCAGCTTGCGGGCAAACGAGCGGGTCATATTATCCAGTGCCGCTTTGCTTGCAGCATACGCAATATGTTTGTCGCTACCGCGCTCCACCACATAATCGGTAAAGTGAATGATATCGCTGGCGGCGTGTCCGTGCCCACGCAGTAATCTTTCCAGCGCATGGTTGAGCAGGTATGGGGTATTAACGTGGATCTGCATCATGCAAGCCAGTACGTCGGCCAGTGGCGCACCCGGTTTTTCCGCCATCCACGCACTGGCGTTATGCAAAATAGCACGCAGACCATGGGTGCTTTTTAGTACTTCATCGGCAAACGCCATCACACCGTCGTTGGTCGAAAAATCAGCCTGAATACACTGCGCACCTGCATTAATCAGTCCATCAATGGCTGGATAGTGTGTCCGATAGCTGACAATCACCGGTTGCTTTTGATTAATGAAATGCCATGCGAGGGCGAGGCCGATGCGACGACCTCCGCCAGTAATTAATATTGGCAAGGGCTGGGTTTTACCCATCGTTATCTCCTTTGCTATCCAACGATGGGATGAACGTTATCCCACCAGCATCCAGGTCGCCGGAACTGAGGCAATTAACAGCATGCCAATCAGCACCATTTCCTGACGGTTCAGTACATTATCATGGGTATGCGTTTTGCGCGCGTACAGGAAAACCAGCAGCCCCGGTGCATACAGAACAACGGATAACAGCAAGTGCATTGGACCAGAGGCGTACAATAACCATAAGCCATAAATGCAGGCACCGACACCTACCGCTTTATGCAGTGGACGGGTTGCGATTTTCAGCAAGAACGCGCCGACCAGGAAATAGGGCACCAGAATCATTTCTGAGGCGATGGTCAGCAACGTGTTGTAATCGGAACCGGTCAGCCAGATGAGTACCAGACAAATTTGCACGCAGATGTTGGTCAACCACAGTGAGGCGGATGGCGCAGCTTGTGCGTTCTGGCGCGCAAAAATGCGCGGGAATGCTTTATGAGTGGCGGCCAGGAACGGTACTTCTGCTGCCATGATGGTCCAGCTTAAGTACGCGCCGCAAACGGAAACGATCAAACCGGCAGCGATGATGATTTCGCCCCATGGTCCCATCATTTCCACCATCAGACCGGCCATTGACGGGTTACGAATTTCAGCCAGTTCAGGACGTGCCACCACACCCAGCGAAAGCAGCGTTACCAGCAAGTAAACGCCCAGAGCGGAGAGAACCGCCAGCAGTGTCGCTTTGCCAACATCACGTTTATTACGCGCACGCGCAGAAACAACCACGGCACCTTCCACACCAATGAAAACCCACAGGGTGATCAGCATGGTGTTTTTCACCTGTTCCCAAACGGGTACGCCAAGTGCAAGTCCGGTGAAGTCGAGCTTGAAGGTATCCAGTTTGAACATCATCATCGCCAGCACAACAAACAGACCCAGCGGCAACAATTTTGCCAGTGTCGCCACCAGGTTAATGCTGGCAGCGGTTTGCACCCCGCGCAGGATCAAAAAGTGAACAATCCACAATAAAGCCGATGCACCGACTATCGATTGCCAGGTATTACCATCGCCAAACAGGCGCAATTCCGGCGTGTCCGTAAAAAAGCTTAACGCGGAAAAAACGATCACCAGATAGGAGACGTTGGCGATGACTGCGCACAGCCAGTATCCCCATGCGGAACAAAAGCCGATTAGCTCGCCAAACCCTTCGCGGGCATAGGTAAAGATACCGCCGTCAAGTTCGGGACGAATGCGCGTGAGGATCAGCATGGCAAAGGCCAGCAATAAAATGCCAGCGCCAGTAATACCCCAGCCGATGAGCAGTGCTGCCGGGCTGGCAACTGCCGCCATATTTTGCGGCAGACTGAAAACACCCGCGCCCAGCATTGAGCTTAATACCAGCGCGGTGAGTGCGCTCAGTCCCAGTTTCTTTTCCATCGATATCCAGTGATTAAAACGTGATAAGAAGAATAAATATTAGGGCAAAACGCATAAAAATGGAGTTTGCCACTGAAGCGCGGGATTTTACGAAGAGATGTGTCTGCATGCAATGGTCGCGGGGAAATTTGTGACTAAAAATGCGAAAGGCGGCATCAAGCCGCCTTATAGGAGTAACTGAATAGTTATTTATACAGATCTGCGCTGACGGTCAGGTTATTACCACGTTCCTGCCACTGGCGGGTGATGTGGTAATACTTAGCACCTTTCTTCGCGGCACGTTTCGCAACCTGATAGGAGACTTCGGTCATGTTGCCGTAGTTGCCAGAGAATTTGATGCTGTCGAACGGGACCATCATCGCTGCGGTCGCTTTGTTCAGTTCTTCGACTTTAGTGCCATCCGGGAGCGTGACGGTGTAACGCCCGCCTTTTGATGACTGGGTTTCAAAGAAGCGACCGACTTCAGAACTTGGTGATGCGGTAGTCGCAACACCCGGGATCTCAACTTTCTTCGCGGCTTCGCCACCGGCAGCCAGAGCTGCACGTCCTGCTTCGGAATCTGCCGGGATCACATCCGGGCTCTGGACGATACGTTTCTTAGCATCTTTTTTATAGATGAATGCAGTAATACGCTGGTTGCCGCCCTGGTTGGCATCGATTTGACGAACGATGTAGAAAGAGTAGGCACCTTTCGCTTTTGCCGCTTTGGTGATGGCATCATTGACTTCTGGCTGGCTACGATAGAAGCCCTGGACGGTGACCGTGTCAAACGGTTCAATCAGAACAGCCTGATCTTTCGGCAGTTCGACAACACCGTTAATTACGCGATTACTTGTTTCTTCTGCTTTTTCAGCATCGGCTTTATAGAGGTCAGCGACCACACGCCAGTTACCGCTGTTACCAAAATCAGAAGTGTCGACAACATAAAAAGAGGCGGCACCTTCTTTATCTGCGCGACGAGAAACGGCTTTCACCGCTTCGCCAATAGCATTAAAACGACCGGTAACCACTACACGGTCAAAAGGTTTAACCGCTGCCGCTTGCTCCGGTGTCAGTTCTGTTGCTGCGTTAACGGAGAATGCCGTAGCAGAAAGCAGTGCCGACGCCAGGAGGGTGTTCTTAAGCTTCATAAAAATAATCCTTCGCCTTGCGCAAACCAGGTACTGGTATTGTTATTAACGAGAAACGTGGCTGATTATTGCATTTAAACGGTGTAACTGTCTGCGTCATTTTTCATATCACATTCCTTAAGCTAATTTTAATTCTGCTCAAATGACCGTCTATGCTTAAAAAACAGCCGTATCAGCATCATTACTACTGAAGCAACTGAATTGTATAAGTTAATTTAATGTTAAGTAGTGATTCGTGCCGGGGCGATGTCTCGTTTTACCCGACCGTCGAAGACAATTATCAGTCTTTATCCGGCGTTCTAAGGTGTTTATCCCACTATCACGGCTGAATCGTTAATATTTTGCGAGTTCACGCCGAAATACTGATTTTTGGCGCTAGATCACAGGCATAATTTTCAGTACGTTATAGGGCGTTTGTTACTAATTTATTTTAACGGAGTAACATTTAGCTCGTACATGAGCAGCTTGTGTGGCTCCTGACACAGGCAAACCATCATCAATAAAACCGATGGAAGGGAATATCATGCGAATTGGCATACCAAGAGAACGGTTAACCAATGAAACCCGTGTTGCAGCAACGCCAAAAACAGTGGAACAGCTGCTGAAACTGGGTTTTACCGTCGCGGTAGAGAGCGGCGCGGGTCAACTGGCAAGTTTTGACGATAAAGCGTTTGTGCAAGCGGGCGCTGAAATTGTAGAAGGGAATAGCGTCTGGCAGTCAGAGATCATTCTGAAGGTCAATGCGCCGTTAGATGATGAAATTGCGTTACTGAATCCTGGGACAACGCTGGTGAGTTTTATCTGGCCTGCGCAGAATCCGGAATTAATGCAAAAACTTGCGGAACGTAACGTGACCGTGATGGCGATGGACTCTGTGCCGCGTATCTCACGCGCACAATCGCTGGACGCACTAAGCTCGATGGCGAACATCGCCGGTTATCGCGCCATTGTTGAAGCGGCACATGAATTTGGGCGCTTCTTTACCGGGCAAATTACTGCGGCCGGGAAAGTGCCACCGGCAAAAGTGATGGTGATTGGTGCGGGTGTTGCAGGTCTGGCCGCCATTGGCGCAGCAAACAGTCTCGGCGCGATTGTGCGTGCATTCGACACCCGCCCGGAAGTGAAAGAACAAGTTCAAAGTATGGGCGCGGAATTCCTCGAGCTGGATTTTAAAGAGGAAGCTGGCAGCGGCGATGGCTATGCCAAAGTGATGTCGGACGCGTTCATCAAAGCGGAAATGGAACTCTTTGCCGCCCAGGCAAAAGAGGTCGATATCATTGTCACCACCGCGCTTATTCCAGGCAAACCAGCGCCGAAGCTAATTACCCGTGAAATGGTTGACTCCATGAAGGCGGGCAGTGTGATTGTCGACCTGGCAGCCCAAAACGGCGGCAACTGTGAATACACCGTGCCGGGTGAAATCTTCACTACGGAAAATGGTGTCAAAGTGATTGGTTATACCGATCTTCCGGGCCGTCTGCCGACGCAATCCTCACAGCTTTACGGCACAAACCTCGTTAATCTGCTGAAACTGTTGTGCAAAGAGAAAGACGGCAATATCACTGTTGATTTTGATGATGTGGTGATTCGCGGCGTGACCGTGATCCGTGCGGGCGAAATTACCTGGCCGGCACCGCCGATTCAGGTATCAGCTCAGCCGCAGGCGGCACAAAAAGCGGCACCGGAAGTGAAAACTGAGGAAAAATGTACCTGCTCACCGTGGCGTAAATACGCGTTGATGGCGCTGGCAATCATTCTTTTTGGCTGGATGGCAAGCGTTGCGCCGAAAGAATTCCTTGGGCACTTCACCGTTTTCGCGCTGACCTGCGTTGTCGGTTATTACGTGGTGTGGAATGTATCGCACGCGCTGCATACACCGTTGATGTCGGTCACCAACGCGATTTCAGGGATTATTGTTGTCGGAGCACTGTTGCAGATTGGCCAGGGCGGCTGGGTTAGCTTCCTTAGTTTTATCGCGGTGCTTATAGCCAGCATTAATATTTTCGGTGGCTTCACCGTGACTCAGCGCATGCTGAAAATGTTCCGCAAAAATTAAGGGGTAACATATGTCTGGAGGATTAGTTACAGCTGCATACATTGTTGCCGCGATCCTGTTTATCTTCAGTCTGGCCGGTCTTTCGAAACATGAAACGTCTCGCCAGGGTAACAACTTCGGTATCGCCGGGATGGCGATTGCGTTAATCGCAACCATTTTTGGACCGGATACGGGTAATGTTGGCTGGATCTTGCTGGCGATGGTCATTGGTGGGGCAATTGGTATCCGTCTGGCGAAGAAAGTTGAAATGACCGAAATGCCAGAACTGGTGGCGATCCTGCATAGCTTCGTGGGTCTGGCGGCAGTGCTGGTTGGCTTTAACAGCTATCTGCATCATGACGCGGGAATGGCACCGATTCTGGTCAATATTCACCTGACGGAAGTGTTCCTCGGTATCTTCATCGGGGCGGTAACGTTCACGGGTTCGGTGGTGGCGTTCGGCAAACTGTGTGGCAAGATTTCGTCTAAACCATTGATGCTGCCAAACCGTCACAAAATGAACCTGGCGGCTCTGGTCGTTTCCTTCCTGCTGCTGATTGTATTTGTTCGCACGGACAGCGTCGGCCTGCAAGTGCTGGCATTGCTGATAATGACCGCAATTGCGCTGGTATTCGGCTGGCATTTAGTCGCCTCCATCGGTGGTGCAGATATGCCAGTGGTGGTGTCGATGCTGAACTCGTACTCCGGCTGGGCGGCTGCGGCTGCGGGCTTTATGCTCAGCAACGACCTGCTGATTGTGACCGGTGCGCTGGTCGGTTCTTCGGGGGCTATCCTTTCTTACATTATGTGTAAGGCGATGAACCGTTCCTTTATCAGCGTTATTGCGGGTGGTTTCGGCACCGACGGCTCTTCTACTGGCGATGATCAGGAAGTGGGTGAGCACCGCGAAATCACCGCAGAAGAGACAGCGGAACTGCTGAAAAACTCCCATTCAGTGATCATTACTCCGGGGTACGGCATGGCAGTCGCGCAGGCGCAATATCCTGTCGCTGAAATTACTGAGAAATTGCGCGCTCGTGGTATTAATGTGCGTTTCGGTATCCACCCGGTCGCGGGGCGTTTGCCTGGACATATGAACGTATTGCTGGCTGAAGCAAAAGTACCGTATGACATCGTGCTGGAAATGGACGAGATCAATGATGACTTTGCTGATACCGATACCGTACTGGTGATTGGTGCTAACGATACGGTTAACCCGGCGGCGCAGGATGATCCGAAGAGTCCGATTGCTGGTATGCCTGTGCTGGAAGTGTGGAAAGCGCAGAACGTGATTGTCTTTAAACGTTCGATGAACACTGGCTATGCTGGTGTGCAAAACCCGCTGTTCTTCAAGGAAAACACCCACATGCTGTTTGGTGACGCCAAAGCCAGCGTGGATGCAATCCTGAAAGCTCTGTAACCCTGACGGCCTCTGCTGAGGCCGTCACTCTTTATTGAGATCGCTTAACAGAACGGCGATGCTTTGACCTCCCGCTGTTTGTTCAAGCGCAATTTTGACAATAATTGTCAACGGCACGGAAAGCAGCATACCCACCGGTCCTAACAACCATCCCCAAAAAATCAACGACAAAAATACCACCAATGTGGAAAGCCCCAGCCCACGCCCCATGATACGCGGCTCCAGAATATTGCCGAAGACCAGATTAATCAGCAGATATCCCGCCAGCACCAGCAACGCTTCGTAGAAGCCATTAAACACCAGTACCTGAGCGATAGGGGGGATTGCCGCGAGGACTGAACCAATATTCGGGATGTAATTAAGCGCAAAGGCCAGCAATCCCCAGACAAAAGCGAAGCGAACATCGAGTGCGGCGAGCATCGCCCAGGCGACCAGGCCGGTGATGATGCTGATGGCTGTTTTCAGCACCAGATAATGAGAAACACTGTCAATCGCACGCTGAATCGCCGCCATCCCTTCAACCGGACGCGCCATCATTTGCTGAAATTTTCCGGGCAATTGTGGCACTTCGAGCAGCATAAACAGCACCGTCAGCAGCAATAAAAAGATTGATGACATGGCATTAGATAACTGCGTCAATAAGTTGGTGAGCAACGTCATCGCCGCGTTCGGATCTATGTAATGCGCCAGTTGGTCAACTGAGACGTCAATCCCTACGCGTTGCAACAACGGCTCAAGAGCTTGCAGCGGCGTCATAATAGAGTTGCGATATTGCGGTAACGTCCGCGTCAACTCGTTGAGCGCGGAACCCAGATAAGCTAACAGCAACACCATAGCCATCACGATGATGGTCATCAAAATCGACACCGCCAGTACACGCGGCACTCGCCAGCGGACCATGTGTTGCACCAGCGGGTTAAGAATAACAGCAATAAATAATGCGAGAATAAACGGCACGATGATCTCGGCGGCAAAACGGATACCGCAGAGAATAATGACCAGCATTCCCAACATAATGACGATTTTTAGGCCATTGAGCGTGATGATCGGCTTTGCCATGCTTGTCCCCGTTTTTTCTTCCTTTGCTAATAATAATGTCTTTTTCGCTCCGTCATCATAACGAAAATCAAACCGTTCAGGTAAAGAAGTGAAAATATTTTGAGTTAATTCTTAAGCTATGATACAAATCAGGCGTGTTCAACTACCGAGGACAATTATCATCCGCGATGACGAGAAGCAACACTGCGGATAATTGTAATATTATGGACAATTTGTTCAGGACGTTATTTTCTAAATTTACCCATCTTCGTACCTCATCCACTATCTTGCTCGTAGGTGAGCAGCACTGGCGCAACGCGCTTTAGTCCTTTCTTCTGCCAAAGCTTGCGCTATGCGCGGGGCTTGACCACTTTACTTTGGTTTCGCTGAATTAAGCGAAAATTAAAATAATTCTCTTGCAGGAGAAGGATAATGTATATTTATTGGATTTTATTAGGTCTGGCTATTGCTACAGAAATTACCGGTACGCTGTCAATGAAATGGGCGAGCGTCAGTGAGGGAAATGGCGGCTTTATTTTAATGCTGGTGATGATTTCTCTGTCGTATATATTTCTCTCTTTCGCCGTTAAAAAAATCGCCTTAGGCGTAGCTTATGCGCTGTGGGAAGGTATCGGTATTTTATTTATTACCTTGTTTAGCGTTTTGTTATTCGACGAAAGTTTATCGCTGATGAAAATTGCCGGGTTAACCACCCTGGTCGCCGGGATAGTGTTGATCAAATCAGGTACCCGTAAAGCGCGTAAACCTGAACTGGAGGTGAACCATGGCGCAGTTTGAATGGGTTCACGCCGCCTGGCTGGCATTGGCAATCGTGCTGGAAATCGTTGCTAACGTCTTTTTGAAATTTTCTGACGGCTTTCGTCGCAAAATATTTGGCTTGCTCTCCCTGGCGGCGGTGCTGGCTGCCTTTAGTGCGCTTTCTCAGGCCGTTAAAGGGATCGACTTGTCTGTCGCTTATGCATTGTGGGGCGGGTTTGGTATTGCCGCCACGTTAGCCGCAGGTTGGATCTTGTTTGGTCAACGGTTAAATCGTAAAGGCTGGATTGGCCTGGTCTTGCTGTTGGCTGGAATGATCATGGTGAAACTTGCCTGATGAACACGCTGCCCGCGCTGTCGGGCAGCGTTTGAACATTATTTTTGCGACAGTTGATCCAGCTTGTCGCGAAAACCGGTAACAGAAATGGCCCGGTTATCGGCGCGCCAGCGATCTTTCGCGGCAGGAGCCGAACTTTGCACCCCAATTAATTGCCAGCCGTCATCGGTATGCAACATCAGAGGCGAACCGCTGTCACCCGGCAAGGTATCGCACTGATGTGACATCACCGACGTTTGCGCCCAGCCAGTCACTTCACAGTTTTGATGACTGTACAACGTATCGAGATGATCTTCAGGGTATCCCGCCTGAGTCACTTTACGACCTGCCGCTTTTAATGCGGCGGTAAGCGCGGCTTTATCTCCCTCAAATAACGGCAACGGCGTAATGCCAGAAGGGGGATTACGTAGCACAATCAATCCGAAGTCCCACGGCGCGGCTGCGGGAGGTACAATCCAACCATCCCCATCTGCTTTTAACCGCTTTCCCAGTGTCGGATCAACGCGGCCTTCTATGTCGTGGATGTCATAGCGCCAAAGACCTTTATTTGACACAAAACGCAGCGCCACTGCTTTATCGGCTTTACCCTTTGGAGGTGTCAATAAACAGTGTCCTGCCGTTAATGCCAGATTGGGTGCAATCAGCGTCGCCGTACATAAATTGCCGCTGGCCGTTTCCAGTTGCCCAACCGCATCCCACGGTGATTGGGTCGTGTCATTCACTGGCACACGATCATCATGACCAAAAAACAGGGTGCTGACCTCATCGTTTGCCGATTTGGCAACGTCTGGTTTATCTGCAAACACAAAAGCAGACGTCAAACTAATTGCACCCAACACTACAGCAATGGTTGTACGCATATCACACTCTGGTGAGTAATTATGATTATTAAAAGCAAACCCTCATAAATACTATAGACGGGACGGGATGAAAGTGGGAGTAAAATCAGATAACTACAGTCAGGAAAGATAAAAACGGGCGGCAATCAGTGCGCATAAAATAAGGATGATAAGAATGAACTCAAAGCGATAACGGCCCACCATACTACCCTCCGCTAAAGGCGGTGCTAAACGTTACCCGCTTAGCACCGTAATTTTCAGGCGCGAGGGGGCGCGCCAGCATTACTGTTGAAAACTTACGCTGCGGGTTGTGCAGCAGGTTTTGCCGGTTGCTGATGGCTGTGTTTCCCGGCGTGTTTCTTCGCTGCCTGCGCTTTTTGTTCAGGGGCTTTCTGTTCAGCTTTCGCATTTTTATGATGCTTTTTAGCCGCCTGCGCTTTCTGGGCAGGTGCTGCTTTATGCTGTTTTTTATGATGTGTGGTTTTCGCCGGCGCTGCTTTGGTGGTCGTCGCAGTCGGAGCAGGTGTGGTCGCAGTCTCTGCAGCAAAGGCGGCAGAAGACAGACCCATAGCAGCGGCAACAACCAGCGCTAATACTTTTTTCATTGTCATACCCTCAATTTGTTTTTTCATTTAACCCCACTGCGGGGCCGTTGAAATAACTATATCCCTGGGAATGGCAGACTTCCGTGAGTGGTTGGTTTCAGCGTGTAACGATATGTACAAACGCTGAATAAATTACAGCGTTGATAATAACGTATTGTGACTTAAGGGAAATTTAGCTACCAATAATAGTAGTCTTGATCGGGTTAACTATTTTACTACTTACAAAGCGGTAGAATAACTGCGCATCAGTAATAAATGACACACAGCAAAATGAATCCGTTTATTTGGGTACTTATAATCCTGATGACGCTAGACGCGCTGCGGGAATTGGCTGGCGCTTCGTCTATTTTAGGATGGCTATTAACGTTGGTTTGAGCAGGCAATAAGTCCGGACGGGTATTTACCGCAGTCCGGACTTATTTTTCAGGCGTGCAGACGACGATGCAAACGCGTCCCGACCAGCAGAGCAATGACCAGCATCAGAGCAATAAATGCGCCGACGCCGTTCCAGCCATAGTTATGCCAGAAAACACCCCCCAGCGTCCCGGCAATACTCGACCCCAGATAGTAACTGAACAGATACAGCGAGGAGGCCTGGCCTTTAGCGCGTTTTGCGCGGGGGCCGATCCAGCTGCTGGCAACTGAGTGGGCTGCGAAGAATCCTGCTGAGAAGAGTAACATTCCGGCAAAGATCAGCCACAGCGAGCTGAATAAGGTCATCAGTAAACCAAACAGCATAACCCCCGTCGAAAACAACATCACTGGACCGCGCCCATAGCGGGTGGTCATGGTTCCGGCTTTGGGTGAGCTCCATGTACCGGTCAAATAAGCCAGCGATAATAAGCCAACCACGGCCTGACTGACATGCCAGGGGGAGAGCATCAACCGATAGCCGATGTAATTAAACAGCGTGACGAACGACCCCATCAGCAAAAAGCCTTCTGCGAACAATAACGGTAATCCCCGGTCACGCCAGTGCAGACGAAAGTTGATAAACAACGTCTTAGGGCGCAGCGAAGTCGGGCGAAAATGGCGTGATTCAGGGAGGATTTTCCAGAACATCAACGCCGAGGCCAGCGCGAAACAACCGATTGCCGCCAGAGCAATTCGCCAGTTGAAAAAGTCCGTGAAGACACCGCTAATTAAGCGTCCGCTCATGCCGCCAATTGAGTTGCCGCTGATATACAACCCCATTGAAAAGGCCACGAAACTGGGATGGATTTCCTCGCTAAGATAAGTCATGCCAACAGCTGCCACGCCACTTAACGAAAGCCCAATCAAGGCGCGCATAATCAAAATGCCGTGCCAGCTGGTCATCATTGTCGAAAGTAACGTACAAATGGAGGCCAACAGTAGCGCCGTGACCATCACTGGTTTGCGACCAATGGCATCGGATAGCGGGCCAGTAAACAGCAAACCAATAGCCAACATCGCCGTGGAAATGGACAGTGAAATACTACTGTTCGCGGGGGTTAAGCCAAACTCCTGCGAAAGCACCGGAAGGATAGGCTGCACACAATAGAGAAGTGCAAATGTTGCCAGTCCGGCAGAGAACAGCGCCAGGGTGACGCGCATAAATTGCGGCGTACCGCGTTTAATAAATTGATTTGGCTGAGAAATGCTTTGCTTGTCAGTGTCGCTTGCCGGAGCGCCATCAACAGTTGTAGTACGGCTCACTTGAAATCCTTGCTAAATATGCCTGTAGATCAGGCTTATACATAGGGTAGGAAAATCGAATTGTTCTGTCTAATATATTAATAATCTCAAATAAGATGTTTTAAATATGAATATTGAACTTCGTCATCTGCGTTACTTTGTTGCTGTTGCGGAAGAGCTGCATTTCGGGCGCGCCGCTGCCCGCCTGAATATTTCGCAACCGCCGCTAAGTCAGCAGATTCAGGCGCTGGAGCAACAAATTGGTGCCCGACTGCTGGCACGAACCAATCGCAGTGTATTGCTGACGGCAGCAGGAAAACAGTTTCTTGCAGATAGTCGGCAAATCCTGTCTATGGTGGATGACGCTGCCGCTCGCGCTGAAAGGCTGCATCAGGGTGAAGCGGGGGAGTTGCGCATTGGTTTTACTTCGTCGGCTCCTTTTATTCGGGCGGTGTCCGATACGTTATCGCTGTTTCGCCGTGATTATCCTGATGTCCATTTACAAACCCGCGAAATGAACACTCGCGAACAAATCGCTCCGCTCATTGAAGGAACGCTGGATATGGGATTGCTGCGTAACACAGCGTTACCGGAGTCGCTTGAACACGCAGTCATCGTCCATGAACCGCTTATGGCGATGATCCCGCACGATCATCCCCTGGCAAATAACCCGAATGTAACGCTGGCTGAACTGGCGAAAGAACCCTTTGTCTTTTTTGATCCGCACGTCGGGACAGGGCTGTATGACGATATTCTCGGGCTGATGCGACGTTACCATTTGACGCCCGTCATCACTCAGGAGGTGGGCGAGGCAATGACCATCATCGGTCTGGTTTCCGCCGGTCTGGGTGTTTCAATTTTGCCTGCGTCATTTAAACGTGTTCAGCTCAACGAAATGCGCTGGGTGCCGATTGCTGAAGAGGATGCGGTTTCTGAAATGTGGTTGGTCTGGCCGAAACATCATGAACAAAGTCCGGCTGCGCGTAACTTTCGTATTCATCTGCTGAATGCTCTCAGGTGAGGGAAATTTCAGCGAAAAAGCCCGAAAAATGTGCTGTTAATCACATGCCTAAGTAAAAATTTGACGACACGTATTGAAGTGCTTCACCATAGCCTACAGATTATTTCGGAGCGCGAAAATATAGGGAGTATGCGGTGGTTGCTGAAAACCAGCCTGGGCACATTGATCAAATAAAGCAGACCAACGCGGGCGCGGTTTATCGCCTGATTGATCAGCTTGGTCCAGTCTCGCGTATCGATCTTTCCCGTCTGGCGCAACTGGCTCCTGCCAGTATCACTAAAATTGTCCGTGAGATGCTCGAAGCACACCTGGTGCAAGAGCTGGAAATCAAAGAAGCGGGGAACCGTGGCCGTCCGGCGGTGGGGCTGGTGGTTGAAACTGAAGCCTGGCACTATCTTTCTCTGCGCATTAGTCGCGGGGAGATTTTCCTTGCTCTGCGCGATCTGAGCAGCAAACTGGTGGTGGAAGAGTCGCAGGAACTGGCGTTAAAAGATGACTTGCCATTGCTGGATCGTATTATTTCCCATATCGATCAGTTTTTTATCCGCCACCAGAAAAAACTTGAGCGTCTAACTTCGATTGCCATAACCTTGCCGGGAATTATTGATACGGAAAATGGTATTGTACATCGCATGCCGTTCTACGAGGATGTAAAAGAGATGCCGCTCGGCGAGGCGCTGGAGCAGCATACCGGCGTTCCGGTTTATATTCAGCATGATATCAGCGCATGGACGATGGCAGAGGCCTTGTTTGGTGCCTCACGCGGGGCGCGCGATGTGATTCAGGTGGTTATCGATCACAACGTGGGGGCGGGCGTCATTACCGATGGTCATCTGCTACACGCAGGCAGCAGTAGTCTCGTGGAAATAGGCCACACACAGGTCGACCCGTATGGGAAACGCTGTTATTGCGGGAATCACGGCTGCCTCGAAACCATCGCCAGCGTGGACAGTATTCTTGAGCTGGCACAGCTGCGTCTTAATCAATCCATGAGCTCGATGTTACATGGACAACCGTTAACCGTGGACTCATTGTGTCAGGCGGCATTGCGCGGCGATCTACTGGCAAAAGACATCATTACCGGGGTGGGCGCGCATGTCGGGCGCATTCTTGCCATCATGGTGAATTTATTTAACCCACAAAAAATACTGATTGGCTCACCGTTAAGTAAAGCGGCAGATATCCTCTTCCCGGTCATCTCAGACAGCATCCGTCAGCAGGCCCTTCCTGCGTATAGTCAGCACATCAGCGTTGAGAGTACTCAGTTTTCTAACCAGGGCACGATGGCAGGCGCTGCACTGGTAAAAGACGCGATGTATAACGGTTCTTTGTTGATTCGTCTGTTGCAGGGTTAACATTTTTTAACTGTTCTACCAAAATTTGCGCTATCTCAATTTGGGCCAGGAAAGCATAACTTAGACTTTCAAGGTTAATTATTTTCCTGGTTTATATTTGTGAAGCATAACGGTGGAGTTAGTGATGCTGAAGCGTTTCTTTATTACCGGTACAGACACTTCTGTAGGGAAAACGGTGGTTTCCCGCGCATTGCTACAAGCGTTAGCCTCCCAGGGAAAAACGGTTGCGGGATATAAACCCGTAGCGAAGGGGAGCAAAGAGACACCCGAAGGGCTGCGTAATAAAGATGCCCTGGTGTTGCAGAGTGTTTCAACCATCGAACTGCCTTATGAAGCAGTTAATCCTATCGCGTTAAGCGAAGAAGAAAGTAGCGTGGCGCACAGTTGCCCAATCAATTACACCCTCATTTCAAACGGCCTGGCAAACCTGACCGAAAAAGTCGATCATGTCGTGGTAGAAGGGACTGGCGGCTGGCGCAGTCTGATGAATGATTTGCGTCCACTCTCTGAATGGGTAGTGCAGGAACAACTGCCGGTGTTGATGGTTGTCGGTATTCAGGAAGGTTGCATTAACCATGCACTGCTAACAGCTCAGGCGATCGCCAACGACGGGCTGCCGCTCATTGGCTGGGTGGCTAACCGAATCAACCCAGGACTGGCGCATTATGCGGAAATCATTGATGTGCTGGGTAAAAAACTTCCGGCACCGCTCATTGGTGAACTGCCTTATCTGCCGCGCGCCGAACAGCGTGAACTGGGGCAATACATCCGCTTAGCTATGCTGCGCAGTGTGCTGGCGGTAGATAGAGTCACGGTGTAACGTCCGCGAAATTACCGACGCAATTACGCAGGCAATCAATAAACCGGGGAGTAGCTGATACTCCCCGGTCATTTCACATATCATCAACGTCGACATAATCGGCGCGTGCGTGGTCGCCGCCAACAGTGTCGCCATCCCGGTCAATCCGAGTAAAAGTGTAATTTCTTCGCCATCAGGGAACCATAATCCCAGGCTACGACCATACAACATGCCAATGGCAAGACCGATAAATAGCGTCGGTGTAAAGACCCCACCGGGTGCGCCGGAACCGCTACTCGCCAGCACGGCACACAGTTTACAAAGGAAGATCCCGGCAATGATCATTAACAGTGGTGGGGCGGTTAAAAAGGATTGTACGGTGCTATAGCCGTTGCCCCACACTGCAGGTGTGAACAGGGAAAGCAGACCCACGATCAACCCGCCTAGTGCCAGTTGCCAGGGCGGCGCAAGTTTGAGACTCACAAATCCACGATGACAGGCGTTCATTAACGTTAACAACAGTGGTCCGCACAGACCTGCCAGCACACCTGTACTGATAATCAGCGCATAGTCACGAGCCTGAACCGTCACTGAGAGTTGTACGTTGTAGAGTAACGCGCCGCTATGATTAATCAGATTGCTAACCAGCAATGCCACGACGGCGGAAATAATCACCGGGCCGAGAGAGGCCAACATCATAGTGCCAAACAGCACTTCGGCTATAAATAAACTGCCAGCAAGCGGGGCACGATAGGCCGCAGCCATTCCCGCCGCGGCCCCACAGGCGATCCATAATTTCCACTCCTGGCGTGGCGTAAAACGTTGGGCAAAACAGGAGGCGGCAAGGGCAGCTAAAAGAATCATCGCACCTTCGCGACCAATTGCACTGCCGCTGGTTACTACCAGCAGAGAGGCAAGCGATTTAACCAGGCTTGCTGCGTAATCGAACTGTCCATCGGTTTGCAACGCTTCCATGTAATCGGTCGGCGCATGAGGGCGTTGTTGGGTAAATTTCTGCCAGCCCATCAGCAACAAACCCGCCGCCAGTCCGCCGAGCGCCGGAGTTAGCAACCGTCGCCAGGGGGAAAGGTTTGTCGCTGCATTGACCAGACTGCCGGAGTCATTATTGAGGAACAACCACTCCAGTAGCAGCATCGCATGACGAAACCCGGCAACGGCAAAGGCCGCGAGAATACCGACGACTGTTGCGATAAGCAGACGGCGGAACATAGTGCGCAGATCCGGATAGATGTGTAGATGATGCATGAGCAGAAATGGGCAATGAAACACGGGCGACTATTTTGCGGCAAAAGAGGCCAGCCGCAAAAGCAGTGCGTGCTTTAAGAGATAAAAAAACGTGACACTGTAACCTATTATTGCCGGATTGCGCGTAATCGTCACCATCCGGCAATATTACGGTGATCCTATCGAAACAGCGGTTTAACCGCGACAGGAATTAACAGTTGTGATTGCCATTGCGCCAGCGTTAAGCGAGCCAGTTCACCCAGTGCACGGTAGAAAGGGTGTTCTGCTTTTTCGATAAAAACATCAAGAAAACGTGTTGACCACGGAAAAAGGTGCCATGCCAGCAATTCTTCGCATTCTGTCTGGCGACCATTCTCCGCCAACCACGCAGCCATCAACAGCAGTGAACCAAAATGATCTTCCGGTTCGTTTTGCTTCATTTCAAACTGAATGCCTTTCTCGCGCATCCACTGACGAAGTGCCAATGTTGAATCGCCAAACAGCACAGATTCGCGATCCAGCCAGACCGACCCCCACGGCGGAGACGGCAGTGCCCACGGGCCGACAAACAAACGCTGCCAGGCCTGGGCGTGAGTCTCTTCACACTGTGTCTGAAAAGCCGTCACCAGCGGCGCTAATGACGCTTCTGGTAGAGGCCACTGAGTTTCCCAGCCGTCACTGGTGAGTACCGCAACCAGAGGTGCGGCTTCCGCACTCTCTGGAGCGTAATAAAACAGCGCGCCCAACACGCGCGCCGCGACAGAAAAAATATCTTGCTGTGAAAAATGGGTCATTCCTAACATCCTGAAATGTGCGGGTTGCCCCGCACCAATTTGTTAACCTGCAATAGCCATTCCTACCGTCATGTGCAGGCCATAAAAGAGCACACGCCCGATCATCTCACCGCCAAGTATGAGGATTAGCCCCAGAATAAGTCCGGCAACGTGAGGTTCACGGCGACGAATGAGCGGGCAAAGCCAGCATCCAAGACCTGCGCATAACAATACCACACGCCAGACCTGTAAGGAGGCGTAATCTGGTACCAGTGCGCTGGCTTGTTGCACGGATGAGTGAATAGACGCCAGAGACAAACCTTGCAGCACAATCACCCCGGCACAAGCGATCAGCGCCAGAACGCTAATGATGGCAAATGGTGTGGTATTAAATGTAACGCGAGCTGCCCGCAGAATTGCGGCAGCAAGTATTGGACCGCTCAACAATACCGTCAGGAAGAAAGCCAGCGTAGTGTAACCGTTATGCCAGGTTGGCACGGTGTCGATTTGATACACGCAGGTCATCATCCAGACGAAAATGACGCCGAGCGCCATGCTGAAAAGTAACCAGAGTTTCCCCAACGCTTGCGGCATTTTACCGATGACTGCCACCAGCCACCATAATCCGCCAACGGCAAAAAATATGGAACCGGCAGCAATCTCGTTACTCAGACCAGAAGCTCCGATTCGATTCAGCGAGTTAAACGCCCGCAGTGGCGATCCCAGGTGCATGACAGAGGCAATAAACCCGACGCCCATCAACAGCCAGAGGAAAAACATGCCACGGACAATACGCTGACGGTCTGCGTCATTTTTGGCGGCGAACCAGCCAATTCCGCTAACAATCAGCGCGCCTACTACGCATTGACCCAATACGGTAAAGATAACCAGTGGCCACTCATGCCATCCATTTCCCATTTTACACTTCCTCCGGATTAGCCAGATAACCAGTGGTATCGCCGGTCGGGCGGCTGTTGGCGTTAGGTTTGATAACGATATTGGGTTTTGTGAAATGCGCGCGCGGCAGTGGCGCGACGGCAGCAAGAGTGCCGTGCTTCTGGCGCAGCTCTTCAATTGGACCGAACTCAAGTGCACGCAGCGGGCAGGATTCGACACATATGGGTTGTTTCCCCTCGGCGACGCGCGAATAACAACCATCGCACTTCGTCATGTGCCCTTTTTCAGCATTGTACTGTGGCGCGCCGTACGGACAAGCCATGTGGCAGTAGCGGCAGCCGATACAAACATCTTCATCAACCACCACAAAGCCATCTTCACGCTTATGCATTGCGCCGCTGGGGCAGACTTTTGTACATGCGGGGTCATCGCAATGGTTACAGGAGATGGAGAGATAATAAGCGAACACGTTCTGGTGCCAGACGCCATTATCTTCCTGCCAGTCGCCGCCAGCGTATTCATAAATACGGCGGAAACTGACTTCCGGGCCAAGATCTTTAAAATCTTTGCACGCCAGTTCGCAGGTTTTACAGCCAGTACAGCGGCTGGAATCGATAAAAAATCCATATTGTGTGGTCATGGGCTACTCCTTAAACCTTTTCGATCTGGACAAGATTGCTGTGCGACGGGTTTCCCTTTGCCAGCGGTGAAGGGCGGTGAGAGGTCAGAATATTGATACTGCCGCCGTGATCGACCCGGTCACCAAACATATCCGCTTTAAGCCACGCACCTTGCCCGATGGCGGTAACGCCAGGCAGAATACGCGGAGTCACTTTTGCGGCAATCAGCATTTCTCCATTATTGTTAAATACCCGCACGGTATCGCCATGACGGATACCGCGTGCCTGAGCATCAATGGGGTTGATCCACACCTCTTGTGGGCAGGCCTGCTGTAACACATCAATATTGCCGTAGCTGGAGTGGGTACGCGCTTTGTAATGGAAGCCCGTTAACTGCAGTGGATAGGTTTTCCGCAGGGGATCGTCCCAGCCATCAAAACCTGGGGTATACGCAGGAAGGGGATGAATAATTTCATCTTTTTTCAATTCCCAGGTATCTGCAATCTTCGCCAGTCGTTCAGAATAAATTTCGATTTTCCCCGAAGGTGTTTTCAACGGGTTTGCCTGTGGATCTTCACGGAATGCGCGGAAAGCGACGTAGTGTTCTTCCGGGCATTTTTTCTTAAAGATCCCGGTCGTTTTCATCTCCTCGTAGTCGGGCATCTCAGGGTTACGTTCCTTCGTTTTCGCATGGAGATATTTGATCCATTCATGCTGACTGCGACCTTCAGTAAAGGTTTGATAAACGTCTGGTCCTAAGCGTTTGGCGACTTCACTCAGCATCCAGTAGATGGGTTTGCGTTCAAATTTTGCTGAGGTTGCGGGTTGGGCGAGGATCACATAGCCCATATTCCCTGCAGATTCATGAGAGATAAGGTCTTCTTGCTCTGTTGGCATCAGGTCGGGCAACAGGATATCGCAATACTTAGCCGAGGCCGTCATGAAGTGGTCAATGCCAACAATCATCTCGCACTTGCTGTCATCCTGAAGCACCTCATGGGTGTGATTGATGTCGCCATGTTGATTGATCAATGTGTTACTGGCGTAGCACCATAAAAACTTGATGGGGACATCCAGTTTTTCTTTTCCACGAACACCATCACGGGTCGCGGTCATTTCCGTACCATGGTCGATGGCATCTGTCCATGTAAAGACGGAAATCTGCGTTTTAACAGGATTCTCGAGCATCGGGAACCATTCTACCCCCAGATCCCAGCTACCTTCGCGTACGCCTGAGTTGCCGCCGTTTATGCCGACGTTGCCGGTGAGAACGGAAAGCATGGCAATAGCGCGGGATGTTTGCTCGCCGTTGGAATGTCGTTGTGGCCCCCAACCCTGACAAATATAAGCAGGTTTTGCTGAACCGATCTCTCGTGCCAACTGGATAATTTTTTCTGCCGGGATGCTGGTGATTTTTGCTGCCCATTCCGGCGTTTTAGCTATGCCGTCAGGCCCTTCTCCCAGAATATAGGCTTTATAATGCGCGTTACGTGGTGCGTTGGCGGGCAGCGTTTTTTCATCGTAACCAACACAATATTTGTCGAGAAATGGCTGATCGACCATGTTTTCAGTAATCAGTACCCAGGCAATCGCACAGGCCAGTGCGCCATCGGTGCCAGGGCGAATGGGCAGCCATTCATCTTCACGCCCGGCAGCAGTGTCGTTATAACGTGGATCGATGACGATCATGCGTGCGTTTGAACGTTCGCGGGCTTGCTCGACGTAGTAAGTGACACCACCGCCGCTCATCCGCGTTTCTGCCGGGTTATTTCCGAACATAACGACCAGTTTCGTATTGGCGATATCATCCGGGCTGTTGCCATCATTGGCACCGAACATATAACTCATTGCGGCACTGATCTGTGCGGTACTGTAGCTGCCATAGCGACTGAGAAAACCACCGCAAGAGTTCATCAGACGGTACGGGACGTTTGAGTTGGTGATGTTTCCGCCATCTACGCCTGTTCCGTACAGGACATGTACAGCCTCATTGCCGTAATCTTTCAGGATCCGCCGAAGATTATCACTGATGGTATCCAGGGCTTCGTCCCAACTTATCCGTTCAAATTTACCTTCACCGCGCTTGCCGACGCGCTTCATGGGATATTTCAACCTATCAGGATGATTCATCCGTCGGCGGATAGAGCGCCCGCGTAAACACGCTCGAACCTGATGATTACCGTAGACGTCGTCACCTGTCGTATCAGACTCCACCCAGTACACGGTGTCATCTTTCACATGCAAACGTAACAGACAGCGGCTCCCGCAGTTAACGGTGCAGGAACTCCAGACCGCTTTCTCTTCTACCGGAGCCTCTGCCGCCCGGACCATTTGGGAAAATGGCAGAGTGAAAGCACTGCTTGCCAGCGCAAGACTGCCAAGTGCGGAGGTTTTCATCAGACTTCTACGGCTGATTTCAGCCTTCATGAGCGCCTCTGTGGTATGGATTTTCATCATTACTCACTTATTGCTTTTCAAACAAAATGTCATGCCAGAATTTATGGTTGTCGTGGGTTATATTTTTTCGATCTCGACCAGATTAGTGTGCTGCGGGTTTCCCTTCGCCAGTGGTGAAGGGCGCAGAGTGGTTAGCGTATTCACACAGCCGCCATGGTCGATTTTATCGCCAGACATATTGGCCTCGTGCCAGGCTCCCTGGCCCATAGCGCTAACTCCAGGGAGAATACGTGGTGTTACTTTGGCTGGTAGCCGAACTTCGCCACGATGGTTAAACACCCGCACCATATCGCCGTTGGCAATCCCACGTTTCTGCGCATCTATAGGGTTGATCCACACCTCCTGACGGCAGGCAGCCTTCAGGAGATCAATATTGCCGTAGGTCGAGTGAGTACGGGATTTGTAATGGAAACCAAACAGTTGCAGTGGGAAGGTTCTACGTTCAGGGGAGTTCCAGCCTTCAAAGGTTGAGGCATAAACTGGCAATGGGCTTATCACTTCATCTTTTTCCAGTTCCCAGGTACGGGCAATTTCCGCCAGCCTGCTGGAATAAATTTCAATCTTACCGGAAGGCGTTTTAAGTGGATTTGCCTCGGGGTCGTCACGAAATGCTTTGTAGGCGACAAAATGGCCATTGGGATCTTTACGCTTATAGATACCCATTTTTTTCAGTTCGTCGTAAGACGGTAACGCCGGATCTTTGGCAAGCATTTTGGCGTACAGATGTTGTAACCATTGTTCCTGCGTGCGACCTTCTGTGAACTTTTGATAGACGTCAGGTCCAAGACGTTTCGCGACTTCACTCAGGATCCAGTAAATCGGTTTGCGTTCGAATTTTTCGCTGGTGACAGGCTGGAGGAAAATGAGATATCCCATGTTACCGGCGTAGTCGTTAGGAATAATATCTTCCTGCTCAACGGTCATCAGGTCTGGCAGCAGAATGTCGGCATATTTTGCCGATGAGGTCATAAAGTTTTCGATGACCACAATCATTTCGCATTTCGATTCGTCTTGCAGAATTTCATGCGTTTTGTTGATGTCAGAATGCTGATTAACCAGGGTATTTCCCGCGTAGTTCCAGATGAACTTAATGGGCACATCCAGTTTATCTTTGCCGCGGACGCCGTCGCGGATTGCCGTCATTTGCGGACCATGATCGATAGCATCTGTCCAGCTGAAGCAGGAGATTGACGTTTTGACCGGATTATCCAGCACCGGCAGGCGCTCTATGGTAATGGTATAGGTCGACTCACGCGCGCCACTATTTCCGCCGCTGATGCCGACATTGCCCGTCAAAATAGGCAACATAGCAATAGCGCGTGCAGTCAGCTCGCCGTTTGCCTGGCGTTTTGGCCCCCAGCCCTGGCAGGTATAAGCGGGTTTTGCTGTGCCAATTTCACGCGCCAGTTTGATGATACGGTCCACCGGGATACCGGTAATTTGCGAAGCCCACTGCGGCGTTTTCGCTGTTTTATCGTCACCTTCACCAAGAATATAGGCTTTATAGTGACCATTTTTGGGTGCATCTGCGGGTAAGGTTTTTTCGTCATAGCCGACGCAGTATTTATCGAGAAAAGGTTGATCAACGAGATCTTCGTTAATCAATACCCAGGCAATACCCGCAACCAGCGCGGCATCGGTGCCCGGGCGAATAGGAAGCCATTCATCTTCACGACCAGCAGCCGTATCGGTATATCGCGGATCGATAACAATCATTTTGGCGTTCGATTTCTCGCGCGCTTTTTCAAGAAGATAAGTGATGCCACCGCCGCTCATGCGGGTTTCTGCCGGGTTGTTACCAAACATCACGACCAGCTTGCTGTTTTCAATATCCGTGGTGCTGTTGCCATCATTACTGCCGTAGGTGTAGGGCATGGCACAGGAAATTTGCGCAGTGCTGTAGGAGCCATACTGGTTGAGTGAACCGCCGTAGCAGTTCATCAGGCGTTTGACCGCCGAGGCTGATGGCGAAGAGCGGGTCATATTGCCGCCAACAATCCCCGAAGAGTACTGAATATATACAGCCTCATTGCCATATTGTTCGACGGTTTTTTTCAGACTACTGGCGATAGTATCCAGGGCTTCATCCCAGCTAATCCGTTCGAATTTGCCTTCACCGCGTTTACCCACGCGTTTCATTGGGTAATTCAAGCGATCGGGATGATTAATACGCCGGCGGATGGAGCGACCGCGCAAACAGGCGCGTACTTGATGATTGCCATACTCGTCGTTGCCGGTGTTGTCAGTTTCCACCCAGATCACTTCATTATCTTTAACATGTAGACGAAGTGCACAGCGGCTACCACAGTTGACGGAACAGGCACCCCAGACCACTTTCTCGCTGGCCTGTTGTACCGCTGCCGCTGCACTGCGTAGGGTGAACGGTAAAGAAAAACCGCCTGCAGCCAGCGCCAGAGAACCTATCGCGGTAGATTTAACGAGTGTTCTGCGGCTGATGCCCACCATTCGTTCATTTTTGGACATAACTCACTCCCTGTTCTTTATCGTTATATAAATGTTTATATATTGAATATTTAGCGCGCTAACAATAGAGGGAGTCTACCCATTTTGGGTTAAGAATTATTAATCCACATCAATAGAAGGGTATGAGTAATATGGTGGGATTATGTTGTATGTTCAAATCGCCGGATGTGTCATATCCGGCGTTCAGTCGATAATGTGTTACTGCGGTTCGGCAGGCGCGCCATCCTGGCTAGACTGCGCGGGAGCAGAGACGTTACCGCTGGTGGTGCGGGTATAGAGAATTTTATGCGTATCATTAGCGCAATGGCCGACGACCTGGGAATCAGGCTGATCAACCTGGTCATTGGGTACAATACTTAACGTGAAGCTGCTTTCGGGTACGCCATTATTGATAATGCGCTGTGATATATCGCTCTGTATGCGCTCACAGGATCCCGGCGCGGCGAGTACCGCGGGTGAGGCGAGGGCGAGCAGAAGCGCGGCACAGCAGGTTGAGAGTTTCATCATAAGCTCCTTACGCGAAGATAACTTCTTTAAGCATAGCATTTAACGTGTAAAGTACTGTATTTGCTACTATGATTGAGAATCATCTCTACTCTCTGGTGACTGTTGTGAAATACAAATTACTACCATGCTTACTCGCGATATTCCTCACAGGATGTGACCGCACAGAGGTAACACTTTCATTTACCCCTGAGATGGCCAGTTTCTCTAATGAATTCGATTTTGATCCGCTGCGTGGTCCGGTAAAAGATTTCACTCAGACATTAATGGATGAGCAAGGTGAAGTGACGAAACGTGTTTCTGGGACTTTGTCGGAAGAAGGCTGTTTTGATTCACTCGAATTACTGGATCTGGAAAATAATACCGTGGTCGCTCTGGTACTGGACGCCAATTATTACCGTGATGCCGAGACGCTGGAGAAGAGAGTACGTTTACAGGGAAAATGCCAGCTAGCAGAATTACCTTCTGCCGGGGTGAGTTGGGAAACCGATGATAATGGCTTCGTGATTAAAGCCAGCAGCAAACAAATGCAGATGGAATATCGCTATGATGATCAGGGTTATCCGCTGGGTAAAACCACGAAAAGTAACGACAAAACATTATCTGTCAGCGCCACGCCATCAACGGATCCGATCAAAAAATTAGATTACACAGCGGTTACTTTACTGAATAATCAACGGGTTGGTAATGTAAAACAGAGCTGTGAATATGACAGTCACGCTAATCCGGTGGACTGTCAGCTAATCATTGTTGATGAAGGAGTAAAACCCGCCGTCGAACGGGTTTACACCATCAAAAATACGATCGATTATTATTAATGCTATTGTGCGGTCGGCTTCAGGAGAGTCTGACCCGGTGTTTTGTGCTCTGCCAGATACTGATGCTGGAATATACACATGCGAATGGCATTACGATATTGACCATTAATAAAGAACTCGTGCATCAATTCACCTTCAACCGAAAAGCCAAGCTTGCGGTAAATGTGAATCGCTTTTTCATTCTCTTTATCAACGATCAGATACAGCTTATAGAGATTGAGAACGGTAAAGCCATAGTCCATTGCTAATTTGGCGGCACGGGTTGCCAGACCTTTCCCCTGATACTCCGGGGAGATAATTATCTGAAATTCTGCGCGGCGATGAACATGGTTAATTTCCACCAGCTCCACCAGACCGGCTTTTTCGCCGTCACATTCCACCACAAAGCGCCGTTCGCTCTGATCGTGAATATGCTTATCATACAGATCAGAGAGTTCAACAAAGGCTTCGTAGGGTTCCTCAAACCAGTAACGCATCACACTGGCGTTATTGTCGAGTTGATGTACATAGCGTAAATCTTCACGCTCCAGCGGGCGTAGCTTAACACTGTGGGCGCTTGGCATAACGTGTCCTTACATTCCTTAAATCAATAACAGGTTAGGGGGTAATAACGCGGCCAGTTCGACGGTCCAGGCAGCGCAAAGTATTGGGCTCCCAGTAGGCATTGATGTTGGCGCTTTGCTCACATTTATCGCGGTTATCAAAAGCGGCGTCGGCTTTATCCCACTCTTTTTCAGTGCGTTTATTCACTTTCTGGCGCAGATTGCGCGTGTCATTCCATTGCTCTTTTTCCATAGCGGCGTGCTGGCGGCTTTGTGCACTGTCGCCAGACTCAATCACCAGTTTGTTAGTTTCGGCATGAACAGTTGTGCTCAATGCCAGTGCGCAAGGCAGCAGAATAGCGAGCAGGCCGATTCGTTTGCTGAGAGTGATTTTCATAATTCATTCCCTGTATGAATGATTAAAGGTGATTCTACACCATCCACTGCGGACGCAAAACGTACCAGGAGGGTGTTTATATTGATGATATTATGTCGCCCTATAACTATACATGATGTCAATAAGAGACAAAGATGATTAAAACAACGTTACTATTTTTTGCTACTGCGCTGTGTGAAATTATTGGATGCTTTCTGCCCTGGTTGTGGTTAAAACGAAACGCCAGTATCTGGCTGTTGCTTCCGGCGGGGATTTCACTGGCGCTGTTTGTCTGGTTGTTAACGTTGCATCCAGCGGCGAGTGGGCGTGTTTACGCGGCTTATGGTGGCGTTTATGTCTGCACGGCGTTGATGTGGCTGCGCGTTGTGGATGGCGTGAAACTGACTCTTTATGACTGGACGGGTGCGTTGATTGCGCTTTGCGGCATGTTGATCATTGTTGCGGGCTGGGGGCGCACGTAAGAACATAAATCCATTTTATCAATAAGATAAGAGGAAGTGTCAGCTGACAAAAGGTATTCTATTTCATCTTTTGTCAACCATTCACAGCGCAAATATACGCCTTATTTTGTGATCACTCCGGCTTTTTTCAATATTCATACTTGTATGGTAGTAGCTCAGATGCGTAGATTTCATGCATCACGACAAGCGATGCAAGGAATCGAACATGAAGATCGTAAAGGCTGAAGTTTTTGTTACCTGTCCGGGGCGTAATTTCGTCACATTAAAAATCACCACTGAGGACGGTATTACGGGCCTTGGGGATGCCACCCTCAATGGACGTGAGCTTTCCGTGGCCTCTTATTTGCAGGATCACCTTTGTCCGCAGCTTATTGGTCGCGATGCGCACCGTATCGAAGATATCTGGCAGTTTTTCTATAAAGGTGCTTACTGGCGTCGCGGTCCGGTTACGATGTCGGCCATTTCAGCGGTTGATATGGCGCTGTGGGATATTAAAGCCAAAGCTGCCAACATGCCGCTTTACCAGTTACTCGGCGGCGCGTCTCGTGAAGGGGTGATGGTTTATTGCCATACCACCGGTCACAGTATTGATGAAGCTCTGGATGATTATGCCCGTCATCAGGAGCTGGGATTCAAAGCCATCCGCGTGCAGTGCGGAATCCCTGGTATGAAAACCACCTACGGCATGTCGAAAGGTAAAGGTCTGGCTTATGAACCCGCAACCAAAGGACAGTGGCCGGAAGAGCAGCTGTGGTCGACGGAGAAATACCTCGATTTCATGCCGAAATTGTTTGACGCGGTACGTAACAAGTTTGGTTTTAATGAACATTTGCTGCATGACATGCACCATCGCTTAACGCCTATTGAAGCGGCGCGCTTTGGTAAAAGCATTGAAGATTATCGCATGTTCTGGATGGAAGACCCGACGCCTGCGGAAAACCAGGAATGCTTCCGTCTCATTCGCCAACATACCGTCACACCCATCGCAGTGGGTGAAGTCTTCAACAGCATCTGGGACTGCAAACAACTGATTGAAGAGCAACTCATCGATTATATCCGCACCACGCTGACCCATGCAGGCGGAATTACCGGTATGCGCCGGATTGCCGATTTTGCTTCGCTGTATCAGGTACGTACTGGCTCACACGGTCCTTCCGATTTGTCACCAGTCTGCATGGCTGCGGCGCTGCACTTTGATCTGTGGGTCCCCAATTTCGGTGTCCAGGAATACATGGGTTATTCCGAACAAATGCTCGAAGTCTTCCCGCACAACTGGACTTTCGATAACGGCTATATGCATCCGGGAGACAAACCGGGTCTTGGTATCGAATTCGATGAAAAGCTGGCGGCGAAATATCCCTATGAACCTGCTTATCTACCAGTCGCACGTCTGGAAGATGGCACGCTGTGGAACTGGTAAGGAGTAAGATAATGAAAAGCATATTAATTGAAAAACCGAATCAACTGGCGATTGTCGAACGTGAAATACCCACCCCGTCAGCGGGTGAAGTACGAGTAAAAGTGAAACTTGCCGGAATTTGTGGTTCAGATAGCCATATTTATCGTGGGCATAATCCTTTTGCGAAATATCCGCGCGTCATTGGTCATGAATTCTTTGGCGTCATTGATGCAGTGGGTGAAGGCGTGGAAAGCGCCAGAGTCGGTGAACGTGTTGCTGTCGATCCGGTGGTCAGCTGTGGGCATTGCTATCCGTGCTCTATAGGTAAACCGAACGTTTGTACGACACTGGCTGTATTAGGTGTGCACGCTGACGGTGGTTTCAGTGAATATGCCGTGGTTCCGGCAAAAAATGCGTGGAAAATTCCTGAAGCAGTGGCCGATCAATATGCGGTAATGATCGAACCTTTTACCATTGCGGCTAACGTAACCGGACATGGTCAACCGACTGAAAATGATACCGTTCTGGTTTATGGTGCCGGTCCAATCGGCCTGACGATCGTTCAGGTATTAAAAGGCGTCTATAACGTTAAAAATGTGATTGTTGCCGATCGCATTGATGAACGACTGGAAAAAGCGAAAGAGAGCGGGGCTGACTGGGCGATTAATAACAGCCAGACACCGCTTGGCGAGATTTTCACTGAAAAAGGCATCAAGCCGACATTAATTATTGATGCGGCTTGTCATCCTTCTATCCTGAAAGAGGCCGTAACGCTGGCTTCTCCAGCGGCACGTATTGTATTGATGGGTTTCTCCAGTGAACCGTCTGAAGTGATTCAGCAAGGAATTACCGGAAAAGAACTCTCTATTTTCTCTTCACGCTTAAATGCAAATAAATTCCCGGTCGTTATCGACTGGTTAAGTAAAGGGTTAATTAAACCAGAAAAATTAATTACCCATACGTTTGATTTCCAGCATGTTGCTGATGCCATTAGTTTATTTGAACAGGATCAAAAACATTGCTGCAAAGTCTTACTCACTTTTTCTGAATAATACCAATAACGGCGAGTAAGTAGTACGCATCTTACCTCTTTTTTAGAGATAACCATTATGACAATAGAAAAACACGAAAGAAGCACTAAGGATTTGGTGAAAGCAGCAGTATCGGGATGGCTGGGCACTGCGCTTGAATTTATGGATTTCAAGAGTCATTAGTGTTAACTATTTGATAAATATTAAATTAATTTTTCATTGCTTCGTTATGGGGCATGGTTGGGGCAAACTCGCTTAACTGTGTATTTAACAAAGCTACCTGTGCATTATTGTTTTCAGACATCCATTTTCCGTATACCTGAAATACCATTTGCGCATCTGCATGGCCCATCTGGTTTGCTATAAATGCCGGGTTAGCACCAGCTGTCAGCGACCAGCAGGCATAAGTATGTCTCGACTGATATGATTTTCGATGGCGGAGTCCGGCACGTTTTATCGCTGCGTCCCACATCTGCCTTATTGAGTCAACGGTAAAATGGTCACCATAATTTTTTACTCTCGCTGACACTTCAGGTTGAAAAACAAAGGTGCATTTTGTTTTTCTGTTCTGCCATACTCTCTGAGGTGAACATCAATGATATGCTCTTTGCTCAGTCTCGTTAATGTCATCTGACTCCGGAGAGCGTCGATTGCTGGCTTAATAAGATGAATGACCCGATTGGTTCCCGCCTGTGTTTTTGGTACCGTGAAACGGTCTTTTGCTAAATTTCTCCTGATCATCATTGTTCCATTTTTCAGATCTATGTCCTCCCATCCAAGTGCACACAGCTCACCAGGGCGAATGCCAGTATAAACAGAAACACACCATAAATTTTTTGCTTGCTGATTTCTGCACGCATCGATAAGACGGATAAATTCCTCCCGCGAAAGAGGATCCGGAATGGTTCTTGATTCCTTTAATGGCGAGATCCCCTTAAACGGATTATCTGCCAGGTAACCGTTATCAACACCAAACTGGAACACGGCGTTAAGATTTGTCATGTAATTATTTACAGTTACAGCCGATCTCCCTGGTTGTGTAACAATATAGTTACTTTTGGGGATCTGGTATCCAGTCAGTAGCTCTTTACGAACCTCCAGTAATTTTTCTTTATTAATCGATGAGGCAAGATTTTTTTCACCGATTATGCTCAGGATATTTTTGATGACGGCACGGTATGTGTTGAGTGATGTTTTGGCGACTTCAGTTTCTTTTAGTGCCAGAAATTTTTCAGCCAGTTCTTTTATGGTTAAATCTTGTCGGGCCTCACCAAATTTTTCCAGATTGCGTGAGGAGGGAAACTGTTTTGCATAGTCGAAAACACCAGTTTTTATTGCGTAACAAACAGAGGCGCGTAGTTCACCTGCAACGCGCCTGTTTTTTGCTGTGTCAGGAACCCCCAGATTTTCCCTGACTCTTACGCCTTTATAAACAAACCAGATACGTAATTTCCCTCCATGGTTTTCCACGCCTGTCGGATATTTCATTTCAACTTCTCTCATTAGTTAGTGTGGCTTTTAGTCAAGTAAGATGACGTCTTGGTCTCGCTGATGCCTGGCGCTCAATCCAGCGATCAATTTCTTCCAGGTTGTAAAAGCATGGACTGTTATCCCATGGCATACCGTCATGAGCGACATGCTTATATTCCCTTCCTTCCATAAACGATTTTTCCCGGGCCTTTTTTAACGTACCTTTTTTTATTCCTTTCAGCGCAATTAACTGCTCTTCGGATACCCATTTGCCGGGAGAGACAATCATGATTACTTCGCTCATCGATTTCTTTATCTCTTACATCAGACGAGCGCCGGTTGCAGAATACCAGTCACAACCGGCGACAGTTGAACATTAAGAATCAGCCTGACTCGGGATCAGTTTTTGCCAGATAACTGAAACGTATTTTGCTTGGTAACGGGCGTCATCAAGTGCATTATGGCGCTCACCTTCGAATGGAATAGCCGTTCTGGCATCGAAATCTATGGCTTTCCCCAGCTCAACGATTGTGCGTACATCGCGATCGTTGTAGTAACGCCACGGGCAGGGGATCCCCTGCCGTTCGTATGAACGGCGCAAAATCGTGTTGTCGAAGTTGGCTCCATTTCCCCAAACCTGAACAAAAAATTCACCGGAGTTTTCGTCGATAAATTCCCGCAATTGTAACAGTGCATCATCTAGCGGGATTTCATCGGTCATAATGGCAGATTGTGCTTCGCGTGATTGCTTAAGCCACCATTTAATGGTGTCCCGATCAATGACTCCGCCAGCAGTTTCCAGATCGATAGTCTTACTAAATTCCGGTCCTATATCTCCGGTTTGCGGATCGAAAAATATTGCACCTATTGAGATGATCGGTGCATCAGGATTTTTTCCCATGGTTTCAAGGTCGATCATTAGATGGTCACACGTCCTGCTGGTGGATGTGATTTCGTGATGACTGTTCACCTTAATTGAGTGATCTGCCGTCTCGCCAGTTTCATTATCGCTATTGTGATGCTGATTGCCGCCAGTGTTCTCCTTGTGTGGATGTTCAGCGCCTTCCATTTCCTCCGGATCATCTTCCTGAACTTCAACCTGATACTCTTCATCGAATGTTTTTTGGTATGTTGCGTCGCCCATCACCGCGCCACAATCAGGGCAGTTGCCGCCGCCGGTCTGACCGCAGGCGGTGCAGACTTTTTCCACTTCCTGTTGCGCCACTGGTTCAGGCTGTTTCGTTTCTGGCTCGTTTTGTAACGCATTTGGGCTGTTTTGTTCCGCTTTTTGGTAGTTCCGTTCCGATTCATGCTGGTTCTGGTTCACAGAATCGCGGGTCTGGATCCCCTTAACCCATTTCGGATCATTCGGGTCACTAATCCCTTCAACAAATTCACCATGTGATGCAGCAAGCAACTTATCGGCGTCAGGCTGGCTGATATTGGCTGCCTGCATAATTTTGTTTACTTCGTCAGCGGTAACTTTTATCGGCTCTGGTTGTTCTGAATCTTCAGCGGTATCTACATTTTGCGGTAAGCCCGTGTATGTGCCATTTTTTCGGGCAAAATATTCTTCTTTTGTGATTTCAGTGGCGCCAGCAGCCAGTGCCTTATCCAGACCAGAAAGTTTGTTTGCGCGACCGTATTTTTCTCCGTCCTTATCTGTGAAGAGGAAATAGAACGGCCCCTCACGCTCTACAGATGGTTCAGCTTCCGGCGCGGTTTCATTTTTTGGGATATCAGATACCTCAGTTTCCACTGCATCAGTTTGTGTTTCTGATGACTGGAGAACATCAACAGTGCCCAGGTCTGTTTCTTCATTCTCAAACACGCCCTTTGTCGTCAGGTATTCGCAGATATATTTGTTCAGTGCTACGGGATCTTTGTGAATGTCGATCGGACGCTCACGGACAAGGCCAAAAATAGTTTGGCGGTCGTAGCGAAGGGCATCAGGCTGTTTGCGCATTGATGCCGAGATACGCTTCCAGTCTTCGCGGTCGTTGTCGATAACTTCTTTTTTTGCCCAGCGATGGATGCTGCCGTCAATGTTTCCGGCATCCACATCACCAGGCCAGAGAGCGTAGGCCAGTTCGTCATCCAGTGTTTTCCATGTCTGCTTGTATT